>Ga0098047_10000269_pt1 | contig 21018 bp, 17 predicted proteins | sample 12_taG_FD_92585 | JGI IMG/M metagenome (GOLD analysis project Ga0098047, IMG submission 92585) | Marine viral communities from the Subarctic Pacific Ocean - 12_ETSP_OMZ_AT15267 metaG | ecosystem: Environmental > Aquatic > Marine > Oceanic | place: Subarctic Pacific Ocean | collected 2015-01-16 | reverse complement strand
GGAAGACCCGGTCATGGAAAGACAACACTAGTTATTAACATGGTTAAAGGTCTTGTCCAGCAAGGTTACAGAGTAATGCTGTTTAATAGAGAGATGAGCAACACAGAAATGTTAAAGAAGATGACAGTGATGGAAAGCAACAGTCTTGAATATATAAACATAAGACGGAATGACCTATCAGAAGGCAGTCAGAAAGAGTTTGAATCAGCATCAAATAAAATAAAGAAAAATTATGAAAACTTTATGATGTATGATGATGTTCGATCCTTATCTGAATGTCTTAGAGAAATTGCTAGGTATAAACCAGATATAGTAATAGATGACTACATACAGTTAATAGATGTAAATGGTGTTAGAGAAGGTAGAAGATTCGAGATTGAAAAGATCATGCAAGAGTATAAGTGGATATGTAAACAAGAAAACTGTAGCGCTATCTTAGTATCACAATTGAACAGAGAGATAGAGAAAAGAATAGACCCTCGTCCAAGAATGAGCGATTATGCAGAGTCAGGTGTTATAGAACAAGCAGCTGAGTCAGCAATGTTCGTATTCTATGGTCATAACTTTGACAGTGAAAGATACTCTCAGTACAAGAGTGAAATAATAGTAGCGAAAAGCAGATACGGGAAGATAGGTACTCATTTAATAGGATTTAATGGTAACAAATGCAAATTCTATATGAACTCTGATATGGCTGAGGCGGATATATAATGACTATAATAGGAATAGACCCGGGGAAAAGTGGTGGAGTGGCCATCTGGAAAGGTGGCCTCAACACCATAATAAAGTGTCCAAAAACAATAGAAGGAATGGCAGATATAATCAGATCATCTAAAAACTCTGAGTATGTCGATAAAAATATGAGAGCTAAAGCGTATTTAGAACAAGTACACGCAATGCCTCACGATGGAAGATCATCTCTATTTAAGTTTGGACAGAACTTTGGACAATGGCAAGGAATATTAGCAGCATATAAAGTAAACACTACACTCGTATCACCACAAAAATGGCAAAAATACTGGAAAACTAAACTTAATATAGAACTACCTAAAGATAAACAAGAACGTAAACGATCATTAAAAGAAATAGCATCAAGGTATACAGACAAAAGAGTTACACTTTATAATTCAGATGCCATACTAATAGCTATGTATGGTTTAAACCAACAACAGGAAGGAGAGACAAGTGAGTGAAGAATACGAACTACTGAAACAAACGCTACAAAGCAACTTAAAAATGTTTGAACTCTGCGAAGAAAGTAATATACAAAATAAAGAAAAAGTAATATTAAATGTTCTATTACAACTTCAAAAAGTTATAGACATGACAATAAATTATATAATAGAAAACAGCGAAGAAAACTATTTAGCATAGTCACTCCTTGCTAAAAGAAGGTAGTAGTCGGGACTCTATCACCCCGGCTGCTATCTTCTAACTTTGTTCCATAAGCCTCAATGCTTTTTCTAATTCCATTGGAACAGCTCTAGATGTCTCTTTCTTTCTCTTTTTTCTAGCTTTAGCTGTGGGATATAAACCAAATTCTTGTTGAAAAGCCATTCCAATATTACCTTTTTGTATTAATGGATAATGTCTTTCATAAGCTCTACCTAAAAAAGTATTAAGGATTCTTAACTTAGAGCCAATTTCAGTTGATGTCGATGGGTCATAATTTTCTAACCCAGAGATTAATGTAAGTATGCCTGGCTCATCTAAATCTATTAAATCTAACATAACACCTATATCTATTGTATCACTAAGAAGAGGCCCACCAAATGTACTTATGATAGGGCCTTTACCATAAAAAGCTTCTTGTATTTCCTCATCGTCACCAGTGAATAATGTAGTTAATTGTTTTAATCTTTGTAAAGTATCATGCTCTATTAGATTAGAAAAATCAACACCCATTAATTCAGAAGCCATTAAAGGAGCAAAGAAGTAAGCCATAGACATTCTATAAGCTTTCATTAATCCTTGAGCATCTTTTCCAGGAAGTAGTTTACCAGCTACAACATCATGTTTAGCTTCTCTAAGTATTGCTATATTTCTTTCTAAAAACTCAAAGCTATAATGCTGAAACTGTCCTGCAAATCTACCTATTTTACTTCTAGTCCACTTAGCCTTAGCATAATCAGCATAATCAAAATGGTTCATAACTACCATATTTATAGCGTAATTAGCAGATTTTTTTTCCACGATAGCTTGAAATTGTGCTTCCGTTAAAACTTCTTCTCCCTTAGCTATTCTTTTCTTACCAGCCTCAGTTTCGCTTCTTTTTGCAACAAGAGAATCGTAATAACTTTTACTACTCAGCCATTTATGCATCTGACCATAGCCAATCTTAAATGTATGTTTCCTATTTATATTCTCAGCTGTTCTATGTAGATAAGATGATTTGCCTGCTAACCAAGAAACCTTATCAGCGACAGACTTCATTTTTCCCGGCTTATTTACTTGAAACTTTCCAGCAGAGTCATTCCAACTTACTGTTCTAAATATAGAAGCTGGCGTATCTAGTCCAGTTTGCATAAACTCTGGAGATTGCGTATCAAATAATAGTCCAGCCTTTTTTAATTCATTTTCAACAAACAATTCCTGCCCTTCTTTAAAGGATAAAGTTCTTAAATATTCATTTGTAGAGTTTATCTGTATAGGGCCCCAGTTAACATAATCTAAAAATCTTTGTGTTGTATTTCTTAAAGCACCTCTAGGATTGAATCCAAGTTTAGATATAAACTCAAATCCCAATAGAGTTCTCATGAAGTTTCTAGTGTTCTCACTTATATTATTATGACCATTAGCAGCCATGTTTAAATCTTGTAAAAAATTAGTAATAGACTCAGCGTAGCCCTTAGCAGCTCCTTCGGTTTTATAAATTCTTTCGATAGACATAAGTCCATCAATCATATGAGCATCCATAAATGAAGCAAAATTAAATCTATTAATATCTGTTATATAGTTAGTTATAGAGTTGACAAAATTTCTGCTATAATCATAATCATATTCACCGCTTTCTAAGTCCCTAGCTCTAGACTTAGCATGCCCATCAATATATCCATTCATTTCTTTTATGATTTGTTTTATAGATTTTTTATTATTTGATTTACTATAATCATTAATAGATGTTTGCATATCTTCAAACTTAGGCATTAAACCATCCATCATATTGATATTCAAGTCTCTTGAATAATGTGGAAAGAATCCCTGCTCATATTTAGGCATTAACTTCCCTTTTAATCTTTCTTTTATATTTTTAAACTCACTAGCTGATACATCCCTACCCGATGCTACTAATTTCTTGATGATAGAGTCGATCCTTTTATCGACACCCTGCCGTAATGACTTATACAAACCATCCGACAGCTCCATATAGTTTTCTAATGCTCCATACATTTGATCAGATATTTCTTCTCCGTCAATTTTGACCTGACGTAAATCTTTTTTAGAAGCTTTTACTGTTTTTTCACCTCTATCAACTTTTCCCCTGTCGGACTTACTCATCTTAAGATATTTATTTTTTAAAACATCTCTTAAAGAACCTTCTTTTGTACTCTCTAAAATATTTATTAAATCATCATATACTTTTAAATGGGTGTCTCTAACCAATTCGTCCATTTGTGTTTTAATTTTAGTTATTTTATCTGAAGCTCCTGGTACATTGTTTTTGTAATCAGCTATAGCTTTCATCCATTCAGTATCAAGTCTATTTAATTCTTTTTCAACTTTTACTTCAGACCATCCAGTAATTGAAGTTAAATGTCTTCGACCAGCCTCTGATTTAATATTAGTCAAGACAGCTTGAAATAATGTAGTATCCCTTGCCTCATTAGCTCTGAAATGAAAACCAGACATACCCATCTTATTTAGAACATTGCCAACAACTGGGTCTTTTTTACCATACTTAGATGATTGCCAAAATGTTGAAGCCCAAGTATTAGCCATCTTACCATTATCAATATTCCTTGTGAGCTCTCTTAGCCTGCTCCTAAAAGAACCAACTTGACCTGCTGTAATCTCTGGATTATACTTAAGAGTATTTAAGTCCATATTAAATTCAGTTTCTACAAGCTTAAAAGCAGCCTCATACGGGTCTTTAAAATATGATCTACTCTTATTAGACTCAGACCATTTTTCTATTTCACCAAGTAGGTCTTTATAATGTTTACTTACTAATGTGCAGTTTACGGGCATAATTCTTTAAGCTTTAAAAATTCAGCTTTACCTTTATGACTTCCAAAAGATAATTCCTCTTTATAAGAGTCCAATGTCTCGAACATATTTTTCATATTCCTAAGCCTTTCTACATTTAACTTAGATTGCTTTTCAAAAGTTACTCCCTTAAAATATCCAGGCCCTCCCATAATTGCCAACACTGGATTACTTAAAATATTTTGTACAATCGGATTTTTAGGGTCGCCAGTCATTGCACTTGTAAGGACATCTTGAGCAATGCCTTTAATTTCAGACTCAATCATTGATCTCTTAGACAAATATTCAATTGGAGACATTATATTATTAGACAACATCTGAGCTTCTATATCATGCATATTCTGTAAATAAGAATCAAACTGTTTTTCTTTACCAGCCAGTTTCATAAGACTTGAATAAAAATCCAATAAATGATCATTAGTTAACTCACGACCACCAGTTATTCTTTTTTTATCCCTAGCCCATTGAATATTAGTAAAATTTGTAAACTTATCCTGCATGTCCTTATCAAAATTTGGAAGTCTTATTCTCTCAAGTAATGACAACATTTGCGATTCATTTAACTCATTAATATCAACACCCTTACCTACTCTAGTGCCAAGAACATTCCTTAATTCAATTTTATTATTAAAATATCTTTCAAACTGAGCTTCTGATAGCTGTAAATAATATAATGAATTTCTTACAAAATCTTGATATCCGGGCATTCTATGATTAAGGTCAGGATCAAACGACTCTGTAGCTAATGAAGTTAGGAATTGAAGACCTCTCGAGTATCTTTTTGATGCTTGATAAGGAACGGGATGCACCCTACCATTATGTACAGCTATCTGGTATTTATTATTAGCTGGCTGCATAAAAGCAAATATAAAAGGATTACCATGTTCTGCATATGCTTGTCTTAAATAATCAGATTCTATTTTATAAAAAGTGCTTAAAGCTGGCATGTTTGTTAAAAAAGCTATTGTCTCGCTATTTAATATACTCTTTCCTTTATACTTCATAACATCTTCAAGCCTTGTTTGGTTGCTATAAAACAACTGCCTGAGTTTCTTTAATTCAGATAATCTTTCTATCCCTTTTCTATTTAAGGAAAAATTCATATCACCATTTACAAATGGCAAATACTCTTTTAGCACTTCCATTGTTCCATATTGTATAGCGCCTTGTTTCAAGTCATCCTGTTCCATAGATACAATTTGAATCTTCTTTAAATCCTTAGCTGATTTAGTTTTCCAATATGATTTAGGAATTTCTTTTCCAAGTTCTTTTTCAAGAGTCTTTATTGTTTTATTTATATTATCCTTAGCATAAGTTTTTTGCTTATATGTCTTGCTAGGATCATTCAACACCTGCATAACCTTCTTTTTAAGAGACTCTATTATGGCTACTTTTTTATTATGACTAAACGATCCTTTTATAATGTTATCGTTAAGCCGATCAATCTCATGAGCCATGTCTGCTCTTCTACCTCCATGCATCTGAGCATACCAATCTTCTACCATTCCCCTAGCTCCACCTGTCAATCCTTCATTTTTAGTTTGATTAAAAACATCAGCTTCAAGCAAATTCCATGTAATTCTATCAATAACAGAGCCTCTTTGACCATCAGCATATTGTTCGCCTCTAACTTTTGTATCACTTCTTACTATTTGCTGTGTAGGTTTCCAATATCTCTTTTTCTTTTGCTTACTATATTTCCATTTTTCATTTTTCCCACCTCCAAGTTCTCTAACTCCAAAGATACTGTCAAACTCTGGATCATCTCTCCACTTTTTACTATTTGGGTCATTAGGATCAATTCTTTTATTTCTTAACCTATAGTACAATTGGTCACTTATATTTCTGTTAAAACCTCTAAATTTTTCAGCTGCATCTACTACGTCTTGATAATTAGGGGCTCTTTGCTCTCCACTTTTTTCAAACATAGTTTTACCAGTTGCGTTTAACATCGAACCGTATTCATTAAGAAGTCCTTGTATAACAGCTTTATCAAGCTTTGTTAACTCACCTTCAGTCGTATCTGCATTTATCTTTCTGAAAATTCTAACTCTTTTACCATTCTCATTGCCATTAGTTCTCATTTGATTAATAAACCCGGCTTTTCGTTGTTCAGCTGCTGCTGGAACTATAGATTCACCTTTAGTGGGAAAAAGAAATTCAGGTTTCCAAGTATTAATATTTTGAGCGATATTTCTATTTAATTTTCCACTGCCATCTATTATATATTGAGTTTCTAATGCTGATCTTGTATAAAAATCTAAATTATCATAGTCCATTACTATCCTATACCCTTCTTTGCCGGGTACATCAATAAGAACACCTGGAACAAAGTCCTCACCATCCGCATTTTTTCTAATAATATCTTTTAAACCAAGATTTCTAGCCTCTTCTGGAGTTAATTTTGTAGATATCTTATCAAGGTATCCCAACATTCTAGGGATTTTTTGTACCACGCCAATAGATGACTTATATAAATCATTATCAGCTGCTAATCTTTCAATAGATTCACTTGCAGTATTAGCAGGCATAGTCCATTTAAATTCACTTGCCGTTGCATATTTAGTTGGGTCTACACCTTGAACAAAAAACTTAGATGTTCTGTTTACATGCTCAAACATTCCTTGCCTATGGGCAAAAAAGTAATCAGCTTTATCTACATCATAATCACCTTCAAAAACATTAACAACATCTAAGCTGTTTACTTGCAATCCATTACCATATGTTTCTTCTAAAAATCCTTTTAATCCCAATATCATCATATCATTAGGTCTAGTTCTAGGCTTCCTGCTAACAATGACTCCTATTTGAGTCCCAGCTGGTACATCACCAGCTTTTATTCTAGAATTTAAATCTGCATAAATAGTACCTAATGTGCTATCCCTAGCTACAGCATCCCATTCTTTACCAAATATCTGATCGCCTGTAAACGTTTCCCCTTTTCTAACAAATCTAACATCCATTTGCTGACCATGTTCCCCAGCTCTTAAAACATCTATACTCATATTCTGTTCGTGAAACGGAAGCATTACCTCGCCTCTTATAACCATTTTACCATCAGCATCAACTACAGTTGGCTTTAATCTTTTAGCAGCATCTGGAACTTGTATAAGAACAGCTTGTCCACTATATCTGTGACTTTCTTTAATATCTCCAGCTAAATCACCTTGATTAGTAACACCCCTACTCTCATTTATCAATGAATTTATATAGACTCCATACATTTTATTTTTAAACATTCTTTCACTATATGACTTAGGATTAGCATCCCTTGATATTTGAGACCAATAAAACATATTATTTATATGAGCCATTCCTTCACCAGCTTTCACATCTGGATTAAAGTCCTTACCCATTTCACTTTCAATCCACTGACGCATAGCAATTGGCTCATGAGCTATGTATTTCATAGCCTCCAACCTTTGGTTAAGGGGTTCAGCAAACATAACATCGTATATGTTGCCTGCTTCCTTATTCTTAGTATAATTAAAATCAGCCATAGAAGTCTTAGCTGAAAGCATATTTGAATCCTTATTAGCTTGTATACCAAGAGAATCAATGGTTATTAATCTTGTTTTACCACTACCTATTACTTGGCCAGGCCTAGCTGCCCCTGTAATTCTTTGCCACGGCTTATTAATTATACTAGCATCAGCAGCTGATCCCGCCATACCACTGTCGACTGGATTATAAGCCTTAGCTCCGCTTTTAGTTAATAATATATCAATACCCTTATTCTTACTAAAAAATCCATCTAAAGCACTTGAGTATACAAAAACAGTTTTACCTAAAAGAAGTGGTGAGTCAGGACCGCCAGAAGATATAATAGGTTTGATAGGATTTTGAGATTCAGGTGAATGACCAACAAGGGTATGAGCCACTCTCATCATATCTTTAGAGACAAAAGATATACTATCAAAAGCGGAAGCTTCTTTGTGAGCTTCTCCAATAATATTATCATACAATTTAGTAGCAGCATCTATATCCAATTTCCCCTTACTAGTCTTTGGAAGCTCTTTACTTAACATAGATATAGCTTCGTCTCTAACTGTATTATAGCTTTCATCATTCCATATAGCTACTCCATATCCTTTATTTCTAAGGACTCTCATGAAAGCCTTTGATGTCTCTGTATCACCAATCGACTTATGGGCATCTGCAATTTCTAATAAAAAATCTTTAGAAGGTTTAACAAATTTCTTTGTATTGTATAATTTTATCCTACCTAATGTTTTATTTATATTTACATTTCCATTTAAAAATTCTATAAAAAATTTATTCCCATCTTTACCAGTTAACATATCTTTGAACATCATTCTTCTTAAAGCATGTTCATAATCAACCTCAGTAGCAGTCCCTTCATCAAACGATTTTATTTCTTTTTGCATCTGTTCGATCACTTTTTTATTGACTCCAGCCATATTCTCATATTCACTGACAAATTGTCTATAAGGCTCAACTAAATTTGGAAGATGTCTTTTTTCAATAGCTATAGGAGCTATATTACTTGAAAGCCTCATAGTATGAAGTCCTTTAGTGTCTCCATCCCTTATCGAAACTTTATCAATTGCCTCCATCTGACTTAAATAAGCTTTAAAATCTTGTTTTTGACCAGTTATTTTTTCTCTTTGCTGTTTAGATAGATTGGCACTATCTCTATAGATATCAACAAAACCATGATTCACATATCTGCCATCAACAAGTTCATATGTAGAGGCGTATGGGTTTATAATATAATAAGGGACTTCATCAGCTAATGTTTCTTTAAAAAATTTAGAAAATCTACTTATGTTTACAGTCTCTTTTGTTTTAACGACATTACCATGTTGCCATTCCAACATAGGAACTTCTGTTTGAGAACCTTGTCTAGCCAGTAAACTTATTAAGTCTCTTATTATTACTGGTTTTTCTTTTTGTTTTTGTTTACTTGATAGATTGGTATACTTTACAAAATCTTTTCCACGCTTTACATGGATTCTTTTTAGCATATTTTTAATAACTTTGGGAGCTAATAATTTTGTTGGAACGTCAGTATATACTAAATCATTAAAGTGTTCTAATTTTGTCGCAGAATCATGCCTATTCATATTAAAGGCTTCATTGTCACCAGTGCGATACTTCTTAAAAAACTTATCCAGAGTCATCCCTTTGTCTACATCCATCTCATCAGCGTCTGTAAGAAGTTTTTCTTTAACAGCTTTTTCGTATTCTAAAAATTTAGATTCAGCATATTCTGGAGTAATCCCAACTTTATCCATATTATTAGACAATTCTATAGCCAACTTCTGATTAAATTTTTTCATGTCTATTTCATATGACCCCTTACCCGGATCGGATAATGAAAAAACTTTAGCAGCTGACAACCACTTTATTAATTGATCCTCAGTAGCCCCGGGTAGGTTTATAAACTCTTGCATCTGTTTACCAAGAACAGTATAAGACTTTTTAGTTGTTGGTAATGAATTTATAAACTGAGTTAACTGAGCCCTTGCAGACATTCGTTGAGCAGGGTTCTGAAGAGCTTGAAATAGACTATCAATAGCAGATGATTCTAATACTTTAACAAGTCCTTCAGTTTTTACAAGACCTCGATCTCCTCCACCATCTTCTACAAGTTGTCTTACATATTTATTATATTGTTGAGCTAACTTTATTACTCTAGTATCATTGTCTGGTATTACTCTTTCATCAATAAGCTTTACTCTAAAACCAGCAGCCCTTCCTTCAACAGCTGTCTCAAATCTAGCAAAACCTTTCTCAGCTAATGAAAAAAGTGTATCAGCTTGCTCTATTGAAAGGTTAGTTCTCTTTATTCTGTCCCTCATTATATAGTCAGTAATCTGACCATGCATCCAGTCTTTTCCCCAAACTTCTTTAGTATATCCCTTATTAGCTAAAAACTTCTCTAAGTTGACAATTCTATCATAACTAACAAGCTTTCTAGGAGCGTTTTCCATTACATCATATCCACCAGATAAAGACTGAATAGTTAAAATTCTATTTAACATTCTCTTAGCCTCACCCAATCTTGAATCATTTTTACCAAGAGCTTTGTCTGGATTCGCTGGGTCTGTGATGATTATTCTGCTTATATCTGACCTTATGTTGCTGCTAATTTTACCATCTTTTCTACTAATGGGGTCTGTCAATATGCCAACATTTCTTAATATATCACCAAGTCTATCTCTTTCGCCTGCAGGGGATGCTGGATGAAAAATATTAGATATCTTCTCCGCTGACCTTAAAGCATAATTTTTTGATAAAATATTAATATAATCATTATATGAATTTTGAAATGAAAACCTATCAACATGATCTCTAGCATCTGGAAATCTTTCATTTATACTTGCCTCAGCTTCGCTAACAGCTCTATAAGTTGACCTTAGTAGAGACTCACTTGTTATTCTCCTACTGTCATTTGTACCTCCTTCATTTGGTAATGGTTTAGTTTTACCTAATAAATTAGCAGTAGTAAGTATTTTATTTAATCCACCTATTTTCTCATTTAATTCTATTTCAGCAGCTTCACCTTTTAAATCCCCTAAAAAGTCTAATTCACCCTTTCTAGCTTTATCAGCTAATTCTTTAGAAATGCCTATATATATAGGAGACTGCCCCGGCTTTCCTTCTACAGATGATGTTATACTAAGAGTATTATCTACATCAGCTAATCTAACAGCTTCGATTACCTCAGTAAAGCTATCTTCAAAACTTTCAGACCCTTTTAATCTAGAATCTTCAAATACTACCTCATAATCTTTAAGAGTCTTTAACGAAGGATCAATCTCTTTCATCTTCCTCATTATAGCCTCAGCATCTTTAGTATTTACTTCATCTTTATACTTAGCATATTTACCTCTTGAAAGTAAATCCTCAAAAACCAAATCAAAACCCTCTACTGGTTTCATTTGAACACTAACTTCACCCGTCTTTAATCTTACTTCAGAAACTTCCCTACTGTCTGTTATGATACCTCTTTCACGAGCTAATTCCTCTACTGGTTTCCACTTAGGATCATTAAATATATTATCTGCAGGACTCTTAGTATATCTAAGTGATGGTATTTCCGATAATTGCTCTGGATGCATACCAAGAGCAAGTAAATTATTTCTGGCTTGATTAACTTCACCTGACTTTAAATCAAACTTAGCAGGATTCGATCTCCTTTGAACGTATGCTCCAATAAGGAAATGGGGTAAAATGTCACTTACATCTGGTTCATATCCCTTACTATATATGTCATGAAAAGTATGTAGGTTGAATAACATACCACCTAGTCCCATTCTTACCCAATTTTGAGCAATATTTTCAGCTTCAGCAGCTGTAGACCATTTCATAAGCTCCCTACCCCACTTCTTCCTGTGTGAGTCTAAAAATGATCTCATAGCATCTTCAGCATTATCTCCCCATATACTTTTAAACTTATCATAAACTCTATCATCCATAAGGTTTACTGAGTCTGAAATTCCTTTATAAGAAACTTGTTGCACTGGGCTTGCATTATTGCCTTTTAAAGCTTTCCCAAAGAAGTTTGCATAATTAGACAATGCTTCCCTATCTGCATTCTTATAAGGATTCTTTCTAAAAGATGATTTCAATCCAGACCTAAAATCTTTTATCCAACTAGCTGCTTTACCTTTAGGTTTTAACCAAGATAATTGAGCGAATGCGACACCAGTTCCCACACCCCACACTGGAGCCGTCCAATCATATTCGTGGTCTTCTATGGTACTTACACCTTCAAATACGGTATCAATCAGACCAAACATGACAGCGTCATTTATAGCATGGCCTATAACCTTAGCTGTATTGGGACTGCTTAGAGACATTGCTGAATCAGCCATAAGTCCTTTGAAATCCTGTAAAGGCCTTTTCATCACATTTTCTCTAAACATATTTTTTACAGCTACTCGTTCCACATCAGTTAAATCTGGACTTTTATCAAGAAAGCCAGTTAAGAAGTCTTCACTAGATTCTTTAAACTTTTGCCCTCTTAATGTCTTGTCCATTTGAGATTTTTGAACAAGTCCACCATAACCAGTAGTCACTTCTTTTATAGTTTTTCTACTAAGCCCGCCTTCCTTACCGACTTTAGTCATACCACGAATAATAGTATCAGCAGACTCTTTACCAGCTTTCTTTATAAAAGGCTTTGCTACTTGAGCGACTGCTTTAGCTCCTAATCTCATAGGAGCACCTTTCACAAACCCTGCAAATCCACCTACAGCTCCAAGCCACTTACCTAGAGGGTCTTCAAAATCTAGAAATTCCTCTTCTTCTACTAAGGCACCGGGTACACCAAAAGCTGCAGTATCAGCAAAGCTCCATAGAGCTACACCAAGAGAGTTTAATAAATCAACATCACTTTCTGATGCTTTACTGCCTACAGGCTCATACCAATCTGGCAGTTTTCCAGTTCCTGTGAAAATTGGTCTAGGTTGAGCTGGGGTTGTAGGGGCGGGAAGCGTAGGTCTTGATGATGGGAGTTTATTTCTTAACCATTTATCAAGATCATTTATATTTACATCCCTACCTTGCTTCGTTAGTCTTTCATGTAGCAGTAATGTAGCTTGACTAGGCTGCAATGAGGCTGGAGTGTCTGCCATTACTCAGCGCCTGCAGACCACTCTTGATATAAATCATATATTTCGTAAGCTGTAAAACCTAGAGCTGCTATATCTCCTATCGGTAACATTGGTGAATCTGACATAGCCATAGCAGCTGCTTTTCCTCCAATAGATGGGAATTTACTTGCTAAATAACTAATAAAAGATCGTGACCCCTTCTTTGCTGTTTGATTCCAAACTTGTTGAGCTCCAAACCCACCTAATCCTACAGCTTCACCAACCATACCACCTTCTTGATCTCCAACAGCTTCACCTATCGCTCTACCAGCAAATGGAAGAGATAATCCCACTCCAGTGCTGACAGCAGCTTTACCGCCAACACCCACAGCCCATTCTCTTGCTCCAACAGCTCCAGCTTTAGTAGCTTCCCATGCTCTAGGTATAGACATAGATGCTTTACCAGCGGCTCTAGCTTGTTGTTGAATTTTAGCTTGATTTCTTACCCAATGGGCTCTCTTCTTTGGAAATTTATACTTGTCTTGAAACTCTTTCCACCCTAAAGCATCTGGATTTGCTGTGCCTTTACGAAGTTTATTTGTTTCAAAATCCGATAAGTATTTATCTATACCTTCAGTAAATAATCTTCTTTCTCTTTCGCCCGCTGCTGCTATGCCAGCTGCTCCAAGAGCCAACGCACCTGTTGTAATCTTGGGGCCTATTAAACCTTCTTCATCTTCTGGATGATCTTTTTCATACTGTTCTTGCCAATCAATCAATTGATCTTCTAATGCCCTTTCCCCTATAAATATTTGAGACTCTTGTATGTTAGCTTTATCATCATCGTCACCAAAATTTAATTTACTTTGAAAGATGTAATCACCTTGAGCAAATTCACCCTGCTCTTTTAAAATCTTTTGTTCGTTATCTAATGATGTCATAGCTCTTTTACCCATATTGGCAAACTCTTGAGTAGCCCCTAAAGCAAAAAATGATTCATATAGACTTTTATCATATACACTAGCTTTAGGGTCGGTTGTAGCTCTGCTAATAGAATCACTTGTTGACTTAGCTAAAGATAAAATAGATGATGGATCATTTGATTGCTTGAAAGACCATAAAGCAGTTACTATTTGCTCAGCTTGGTCTTCAGTAAATCTAGCTTTTGTCCCTTTACTCCACGGATTGTACCAAGATGATTTTTTGCCTTTTAATGCATCAGTTAATGTATCTATACCTTCTTCTATTTCTTTTACATCTGTAATTGATCCAGAAGGAATTTTAGTATATACATCACCAAGACCTGACTCTGTAATCCAACTTTCAGCTATATTAGTTTGATATTGAATGTTAGCTTTCTGAGCAGTATCTAATTGCGATTGGATAGCTGTGAAAGCTTGACGATCTTTAGCTATCTCAATTCTTTGTTCTTCTAATCCTAATTGAGCCTCTCTATAACTTTTTGTCTGAGCAAGCTCCATGAACTGTAATGATTCTTGGACTTTACGACCTTCTTTTTCTTCCCTATACTGAAGTATCCTATTTAGGGATTGTAATGCGTTGGAACCGTAAGGATTAGCCATATTTATGCTCCACGTACGCCTCACTCGTTTCTTCAATAGATTGCTGAATACCGCCACCTGATATAAACTCGCCAGCTTTAATTGCGTACTTACCTAAATACCAATCATCAGCTTTATCTGCTTCCAATTCTCTCTCTCTAGTTATTCTTTTTTGTTCTAAATCTAATCTACCTTTTTCGCCTTCATACCATTCTTCTATCTCACCCATAGATTTGCCCAATAGTCCGTGTAATTTTTCTTTTCCTCTAGTAGCTGTTCCCTGAATCCTTTTCCATGCTGATGATCTTTTTGCTCCAACAGTCCCATGAGTAGGCATATTTGCTTTTGCAATAGTTTGCTCAGTATCACGTTGCACATCATCATATTTCATACCAGTTTCAGCGGAAAAACTCTTAGCCTCTTGTTCATATTCAGCCTTAGCTAATTTTATTTTTGCTGAACGAGCTGGCTCAAGTTTTTTCTGTGCTGATTCTATACCTGAAAGAGCCTCATCATATCCAGCAACCTTTGATGAAGATTCTCTTTCCGCTGTATGTCCCTCGCTAGCAGAAGAAGCAGCCGATAGAAGAAAACTACCTATCGTAGCTCCTGCTACCCACGCTGCTGTTGAAATACCTAAAAACTTCTCTTCATTCCCAGTCATAGGATTTATAGTCCCAGAGCCTAAGGCATCCACGAGCTTTTCTCCTCTAGCCCCACTCTCCATTAAACTTTTTTCCATTGGATTAACATGCCATTTCTTTCCCGGGTCAACATATCTAGATACAGCAATATCGGTATCACCATACCTGCCATAAGCTGCTTCTGATAAATGTTCTGCTGCTAGACTAGCCATTTTATATCCATCTTCCATCTACCCATCCAAACTCTTTAGCTCTTGCTGGGTCAAACCAATCTACTTCAGACCCTCCCGTTACTGAAGGATTCAAATCTTGTTCTTTATATATTTTCATCATCTCTGCCATTTTATCTGGTTTATCAGTTTCTTTGGCAGGTAATAACGCTCCTTGACCTTCATCAGCGGCTTCTTCTGCATCTTCAGCCAAATAATTCTTGCTTCCCGATGGATCAAAATCTGCTGCTTCTTTAGCTGCTTTCTCCGCAGCTGCTTCCGCTTGTCTCTTTTCCAATTCTTTCATCGCTTTTCTTTCCCTATCTAACTGTTTCCTTTCAGCCTCTTTCTTCAGTTTCTCAAGAGCAGTATCTTTTCCCTCTACTTGTTTGTTTATATTTTTGTCAACTTCTTCTATCATAGTTGGTTTATCTGTATCCCCTAATAAAGCCGATACATCTGATGTACCTTTTCTATGCCTTCCTGTAGCAGCTATCATACCTTTTGAATACGTACCTCCTTTTTCTCCAAACTTGTACTCAGTTTCTCCTAATACATCCCACCATGGCCTATCTACTTTCTGTGGAGCGAACTCACTTAAATAAGCGCTATACAAATCTTTTTTACCTTTAAATTTTTCCCAAGAGATTTTACCTTCATAAGATTGTTTAGCAATTGTTTCTTGGGCTTCTGGAAGATATACATCTTCAAAGATTTGCTGATCTTCCATCATGCCACCTAAGGTGCTGGCCACCTCGAGTGCATCGGCTACTGTAGACTCTAATTTTCCCCATCTTTCACGATCATAAGAAGCTTTTTCAGAAGCAAATTCTACTTGATCTATAGCATCTAATATATTGTACTTTTCTTTTTCTAATTCCGATGACGCCCGAGATGCGGATAGGGCTGCTGAATATACTGGAGTAGGCATGAATATTAATTACAGTTTTTCATTATAATTTACTAACAATGCTGTCACTTTATCCATCATAAAATATTTTCTTAATGCCCTATAGCTTGCCAAAATAAAGTCTGCCAAACACTAGCTGTGTTAAAAACAACCGTTGTTGTTGTTGGAAGTGTATTTATTGCTAAAGAGTTTGTTAATCCTCCTGTTTGCGCGCTACGATATGCAGTACCAACTACATTCAAACACGCAGTAGGGAAGGCTATTGGAAACGTGACTACTTCTGTGGTATCACTAATAGTTTCTTGACCCCATTGCATAATTAAACCATTATCAAATTTAAGATAACCATCATCATCAAAGTCTACAACATCTACTGGGGCTTTAGATACGGTAACTTTTCCAAAGACGCTTTCAAATAAAGATTGTCCAATTCTTATATATTCTATTACTCTACCAGATACTCTTCTGAAAACAGGGACTCCATCTACAAGTTCATGGACAGATGGAATACCATCCCCTACTTGTATTTTTTCCTGCTTCCTATGGGAAGCAACTCTTTCTTGTCTTGTGAATGCCATATTACTTTGGTGGCTTTAGTCTATAAACAATTGAAATGTCATTAATTCTAAAATCATTATCAATAGTTCCCGACATAACTATTCTAAAACTATATATATTATCTGCTTGAGATGCTGTAGATGGTTTTAATTCTGCGTGAGTCCAATGTGTTAAATCAGTTGCATCTTCCAATGGAGTAGTATCAGAGCTTCCGTCAGGAGTCGCAATCCCACCTGACAATTCAGTATCTTCAAAGGTGCGAAATGTATCAGTTTCGCCATTTACTCCATACCTTACATACAATCCATCAGCATCTCCTTTATAAGAAATACGAACTCTGTATACTTTCTTTCTTTGTGCTGGTTGCCCAAAATCTATGTCTTTTGTATAAATATATACCATATCATCTGTAGTAGTTCCAGCATCTGCTAAATCATCTACCCATTTTACTATAGTACCAGTTGTATGCCCAATAACAAAATCTCCATTCCAATCTGTAATTGGGTTTGTTTTAGCAACATCACCTGCGGGTACTCTATTATACCCATGTACCCAACTTCTAGTTACTAAATCATGTAAATAAATATCATTATCTCCCCCACTTGCTCCAATATCTGCTATCACAATAAGTTGCCTCTTTTTAGGTACATAACCTATCATTGGATAACCGCCTGCTGCCGTTATCCAATCATCCCATATTATATCCTTTATAATTTGCCGTCCATCCTTTTCTAGTAAATTATTCACCCTCCTACCATCATATAGGTAAACTCCATGTCTATTAACCCAAGCAATACCATAATCAGTTTTACAAGTAGCTGCCGGATGAGTCACTCCCTTATGCATAAATGTATCTTCAAGAAACTCTATCTCTTGTGAGACATTTATTAAATGCATCTTCTTTTTCTTAAACTGAAGTATTCTATCTGCATACTCTTCAAGCTTAACTATTTCATCACCATCTCTAACACTAGCTTCAATTATTCTATTTGGTACAAACGTATCAAATTTGCCAACAATAGACTTAATCATACCATCTCCAAATGTTTCTACAACTCCATCTTTGTTCTTCATTCTAAAATTTGCAACATACGCAGTCCTATTAGCAATTACAGCGGTTTTATATCCATATCCAGCTGCATCGAAACTTATAGCATCGTAAGTAGGGGAAAATCCGTTGATACTTTCGTATGTTTCATCCATTGGAGGATGTAACAAAAAATGATGTGTACCATCTGGAGACTCAACATCATCGGCTACCCCAGTATCTCCCCAGGGTCTCCATTCCTCTGACCCAGCTGCTCTCGATCCTCTATTAAAATCAAATTCAGCTAATAAATATCTTGTACCATCAATTTCATATGGTGAAGTATCTTGGTCTATAATCTCAGACCAATATACCCTGCCGCCAGTAATTCTTTCATTAAATGGACCGTGTGCCATAATTCTTAGTTTCATCATGTAATCCGCTGGAACTGTAGGATGAGTTCCAGTCATTTCTCTCAACAGTGACTCTTGACCAGTCCTATCCCCCACATCTCCATCGTAAACAAAACTTATATAGCATCTTAAACCATCATAACTAACTAAGTCCCATGTACCTCCGGCTGCAGAAATATCAAAAAAATTAATATCAACCTCACCTGCAGCCGGTGCTGAGTTAGTAGAGTCATCATCTAGATCACAAGCTGGTGGTTTTGCTAGCCCTTGATCCTTGGCATACCATCCGTCATTTGCTATTTCGTCACCACTTACGCCAGGGAATAGTGTTCTCTCCACATACCCATACCATTTAGGAGTATTATTTGCTCCAAAATTCCCATCAGAAACTCTTAAAGCTCCATCTACATAGTAAAATGTTGGCTTCATGAGAGCTGTACTTCCTAAATCAACTATACCATCACCCCATGCATTAGCTACTTTACTATATATATCAAAATTAGCACTTGAGTCACAATCTGCAAAAACTAGATAATCATCACCCGTTTCAGCTTGACTTGTCCCAGTAGACTGAGCCCCTAATCTATCATGACTAAATGGAAATAAACCATATCCAGCTGTTACTGCCCCTGCAGCAGTTCCTGTTGAAGCTGAATTAACATAATTATAATGCGCAGCCATCCCTCCCATAGGTCTGATTTTACCCATTAAATCCACCATTATATCAGAAGCTCTAGACAGCTCATTGTCTTCTATGTCGCGGGGATCAGCATTAGAGTTTAATCCACCGTGGAATTTGTCGATTTTCCAAATACGTTTAGGCATTGCCTTCTTCGTATTCGATATCTTCTATAATATGTTTTACAGCATGCTCTGGGAGTTCACATACAGGGCACTCGTCTTCAGAGAAATCATATTCGGAATTTAAATCATGTTCAAAAACATCTAATCGCAGGCCTCCCTCAACGCCTCTGATCGTACCACCGTTTTTTACTCGTACCGCTTCTTCTCGTTGTTCCTGTAGGGGATCGCTCTGTTCAAGTATTCTTTCCTCTTCTTGCATCCTCCACACTCCTTTATTTTTCCTCGAGTTACGGTTCTAATTGCACGACTAACAGTATCTCCTAGTCCCTTATCGTGCCCAAATAAATCTACTCTGTTAGTAGGCATTAGTTTTCTTTACTGATTCAACACCTTTAGCAGCTTTAGCTGGGGCTGAAAGTGTTTTTCCTATCTTTTTTTCTCCATAACCTTTGCATTCAAGGTAACTTGTATATCCTAATCTTCTCCATTCTTCTTTACATTTTTCTGGACTTGGCATATTATTATCCTTTCGGTTTATAATCAATACTCTTTTGTGTATCAGTTTCTGTTGCAAACTTAATCTTGCAAGCTCTAACCTTACTGGGGTCCCCTTTTGCTTTTGACATGCAAGCTATTAGTCGTTTTGATTTTGATTTCTTAGCCATATTATACCCTCTATTACCACCAGTTTTTTTTACTTTTCCAGGGCCTGTGTCTGGAGTAGATGCATTACCTAAATTTATAACATCCATTAAAGACCCATTCGGCCTTCAACTTTTTTTAATCTTCCCTGTATGTCATCAAGTTCATTTATGACATATCCTATAGCTTCTGAAATTTCATCAAGAAGAGTGTTTTCTTTTACTTCTTTCTTCTTCTTTATTGGCTTAGAAGGCGCTGTAGCCATCTTACCATTTGATACTTGTGCTGGCATTTTATATCCTTTTAGTTAACGCTTTGAGATTGCTTTACAGCTCCCTGACCGGGACTGTACCAACTAATAGTTTCCCACATAGAATCATTAGAAGGTCTACTCATATTTTGAATTATCATACTAGAGTACAAAACATCCAGATGCCTAATAAGTGATTTTACTTCCGGCATATGAAATACGATATCCATACGTTTTGGTTTTTCAGGCTGCCTTTTAACCATTTGTCGATTATTGGCAGATTGAGAACGATATACATCTGCTAAACTGGCCATTAGAATAACCCCCATTTTGCTTTAAGAACTGCTTTACCTACATCAATTACTTCTTTCATCACCGCATCTTTCTCTTGTTTTGTGAGCTTACCATCTCTATATCCATCTTCTAATTTCTTTAAGACATCACCAAACTCTTTGACTATGTTCTTATATTTAGCAGCTACAAGAGTAGCGATACCAGCCATAATAACACCACCCATATAGAAGGCGTTTGTCCAACTTACCCATTCACTCATTATACTAACCTCATTATTATTGATACGATGACGGGGACAACAAGAATACCAATAGAGCCAACAGTTCCAATCTTAGCCAAATTGGTCTTATTTTCTTGTACTTGTCCATTAATTTTTTCAATATGTGTTTCAATTCTTTGTAGCGTCTTAAAAATGCTAATCTGACGCTCCTCTAATTTAACAAGCCTTGCTGTATTTTCAGCCCTATATTCTGCAACTGTCATATTAGTGGCGGCCATTGATTCTGCTCACGTTTCCTTTTATTTCCATAAGAACATCAGACATATCATTAATCTCCTTTACCATATCTTCATGTCGTCTATCTCTTGTTTCATCACTACGATTCCATCTATCTAAGAATTTAAGCACAATAGACTCAATATTGGAAATCCTTACAGATTGTTCTTCGTTTTCAACTTTAAGGTCTTCAAGTGCTTCAGCCTGTTGACTGGCTCTCTTGCTCATAGAATAAACTAAAAACATAAACATTGCACCTACAACACCTATCATCCCCGCTTCTGAGTAGAGTGTTAAAAATTCCTTCATTTGATTTAATTCCTTGGCAAGCTACCATGTATACTTACATAATGGTTTATTTTAGCTAATATCTCACTAAAAGACATAGCCTTTACTTTTTCTTTTTCTTTCGCCAACTTAATGGGTTCAGGTTTAATTC
>Ga0098047_10000260_pt1 | contig 21267 bp, 21 predicted proteins | sample 12_taG_FD_92585 | JGI IMG/M metagenome (GOLD analysis project Ga0098047, IMG submission 92585) | Marine viral communities from the Subarctic Pacific Ocean - 12_ETSP_OMZ_AT15267 metaG | ecosystem: Environmental > Aquatic > Marine > Oceanic | place: Subarctic Pacific Ocean | collected 2015-01-16 | reverse complement strand
TCTATGACCCCTCTAATATTGTATCTGCAGGAAACATTAGAGTTAACGTTTTAAGCTGCATTCTTTTTAACGAATGATGCCTTGTCAAAGGCAGAAAGGTCAGTATTTAATAAGTTTACCTACATCAGTAGCGAGCTGATGCAGGATTACAGTGTTTTAGGACTTTCTGTTAACTCCTACAGTATTGCGCTATTAATAATTATCACGAACATGTTTAATAAGTTTAAGCTATAATTAATTATAAGCCTTGCTAATCAACGTCCTCTTAGAACTGCTGATTAGCGCTACTAACGGTTTGTAACAGAAGAAAGTTACACAACAATTAGCCTTTAATCATGCGTAATGACTACGCATTGGGATTAACAACCCAAGCACGGACTGTTAATACTCCATTATGAATGATGTAATCCATAACTTCACAGTATTATGAGTCCTAAAAGGACTCTGGTTAAACAATTAATACGAATAGTAGAGTATGCACGCAACACACGTTTGGAGTATGCACGTAACACGCGATAAGGGCCGAGGCCCCAAGCCTCACTGTTACAGTGAGTACTTGGAAGTGCCTGCCTTGTTACTAACCCAGTAGGTTGTCTCGTCCTCTTTGACTGTGAAATCGTCGCCGTCCGTAGCCAGGTACGCATAGATGGTGCCTTTAGGGTCGAAGTCCTTAGTCGTGATGAACATGATGCCTGTCGCATCGTCTACTGCTACGTCTCTACCGTTATCTGATTTAGATGCGAAGAAGTCTAACGTAATGATGCCGTGTTGTGCTTTGATGTCTGATAAAAGTGCCATAATTTTGAAGTTTTAATTAATGATGCCAGGGGACTAGTTCCCCCGCCAAGCTTTAGCATGGGTCGTTGATGGTGTTGGTAACCATCTCTACATCCACAAAAAAATTATAAAAAAATTATAAAAAAAAGGGGGGGATGTTTTCTAGAAATAGAATATGATAGTTAAAAGAGATAGTTTCTTACCTATAGGTAATACCTATATAAGAGTTTTTCACATTACTTTTATAACCTAGAGTCCTGATACTAAAGGACTTAACTCAAAATGGACTGTTACAAACGGTTGGTTACTACTGTTACATACGTAATAGTCCAACTGTTATGTTTAGTATGATTACTACTATCATAAACGTAACAGTAAGCTTACATAGTGAAAATATTTGACATATGCAAGAACTTTGTTTACTTTTACATCCTACTATTAAATATATATATTCATACTATAAAATTTGTATAGTATTATATTTTTTTTGATATTTGTACTATAAACTTTGTATATTTGCAATGTACTGGAACTACAAACGAAGAAAACGAAAAATGATAACAGTTTATCTAGATACAAAAGAAAGTGTTCTTCTTAAATCTAAAGATGCCACTTTTCATGTACTGTATTATATCTTAAATCAGACAGATATGGAGAGAAATACCTGGTACGCAGATAAAGAGAATAAGCTTTATATAATGGGGAAATTAGGAATAGCGCCAGTAACATTAGATAAACACATAGCTTCTCTAAAAAAGAGAAGATTAATATTGACAACAGAATCACGAGGTAAGTATATGTTAAATATGAATATCTTTAGCACGTGATAAAAAGACCAAGGTTAAAACCAAAAGAGAAAAAAGAAATTTGTAAGCAATGCGATCAATGGAAACCAAAAACAAGACAATGCAAAGTATGTGGATGTTTTATGGATTTAAAAGCATTATTAAAAAAGAGATGTCCTCATCCAGATGGGGATAAATGGAAAATAAAAAATAAATAAAAACTAAAACTAAAACAATGAGTGAAGTAAAAACAAAAGAGGCTACTGAGGTTAAAAAAGAGGAGCTATCCCCAGAACAGATGATAAAAGAAGCTGGGGAGAAAAGAGAAGGTATAAGGATGCAATGCGGAAAAGAAATAGATGAGATCCTTAAGAAGCATAATTGTGAGTTGACAGCACAGATGCTTATAAGTGAGAGAGGAGCAATTCCTCAAGTATTTATTGCAGATGCCCGTAGTACATAAATATGAGAACTCAGAGTTAGATATTTTAATAGAAAAAGAGCTGCTTATAAGAGAACAGTTTGATGAGTATCTACATACACATGAAGCAGAAATGAGTGTTCAGTATTTTATAAATAATAAATCTGAATTAGTATTCATACTAGAAATAACAATAGACTAATGGGAACTAAACAAAAACTAAAAATTGCTAAAGAGATACTAGCCACAATATTTTTAAGTGCGTCAGAACAATCTTTAGCATTGGGAGTACAGTTCAAATATGAAAGTTATCCTGTGGAAGAAAAGGACTTTAAAGGGTGGAAATTTGAAGTAATTGTGTCAGAAGCAGGATACCCTCCTAAAGCTGTTCAAGAATTTAGATTTACAAGACCGAATAATATTGATCCTTCAAATATGGAGTATAATGTTATACTATCAGTACTATCTTCTTTAACCCAGACAGCAATGTTAAGTTGGCTCCATTTAGGAAAAATGTTAATAACAGATAAAGAGTTACAAGAAGAAGTTAAAGGTTTATGATTAAAAAAATCATATCGTTACCAACGAATGACAGCAAAATCTACAGACAAATCCTCGCGTTTCTAAACTTCATGCTGGAGCTTACTCCACAAGAACGCGAGGTTTTAGCTGAATTAGTGAGACTGAATCATGAGTATGAAGCACTCCCTGCAGAAAAGAGAGCTAAGTTTATACTTAGTACTGATATGCGTAAAGAAACTAGGGAACTATTAGATATAGAAGAAAAACAATTCAATGGAGTAGTAGCAAGACTTAAGAAGAAGACCTTTCTAGGAAAACCTATTATGAACAGTCAAAATATTATCCATAGTGAATTATTATTTAAACCTGATAAAGAAGGATATAGAATAGAGATTAATCTAATAAACAAAAAGAGTGTATCAAACAAAAAAGTGGTTAGTATTAAACCAAAGGCAGAGAAAGAAGAGCCCGTTAAAGAGGCTGTTAAGATCCAAATCCCTAGCTAGTTTAGATGCAGGATCAAAAAAAGATATTAAGGGAAATAGCAAAAACTCACGGCATTCCAATAAAGGTTGCTGAAGAAGTCTTTTCTCTTTTCATTAAAAAGATAATAGAAACAATAAGCGATCCTGATAAAAAGACAGAAGAATTATATGATGTAGAAAAGTTTAAAACTATCCATATAGATAATTTTGGTAAATTTAAACCTAATATCAGAAATATAAGACATGCAAATAGCTGCCTGGAGGCGAGAAAGAATAAGAAATGAGAATCAATTTTGAGAATAATTTCTGGGATGAATATCCTGAACTCATCATACCTAACAAATTTAATGAGATCTATAACAAAGATAAATCCAAAAACAGAAGTAAGAGCTCTAGGATAATGTGGGCAATACATCTTCACAGTCATCCTGAATCTAAATTATATAATCTATTAGACAAAGAAGAAGTCATAGCAAGAGACTTTATTAAAGAAAAAAGCTTTAAATGGGAAACTTATAAAGAGCATTTAGAGTTATATAGGAATGTGGTACTGACGCCTGCAGAACGTGCACTACAAAATTGGGACGAGATAATGTCACTTAGAGATAAAGGAATTAAAGAATTTTATGTAGACGCTATAGAAGAAAAAGACGCTGATGTTATTCTAAAGTTAGATAAAGCTCTGGCAGCTACTCCCAAAATGTTTGATGATTATAAAAGGATTAAAGAATCATATGAGGAAGAGAAGACAAGAAAGAAAGGAACTCGTATAGCATCTTTATCAGATTCAGATGAAATATGATTGAAAACAGTAGCTATATATTAGAAGAAATACCAAACTATCATCCTGAACTTCAATACTATGAAAGAATTACCTTTTGGCAGGATCAAAAAAAGAGATGCGTAGAAGGGCACTGGATAGGAGGTCGATGGATGCCTGGTCCATTATATTATTATATAAATTTCCATAACATTCTATTTGAAGATGAGACGTCAGTTGCCCAAGCATTAGGATTACCTTGGCTTAGAGATATCGATTGGGAGATCTTTTTATGTTATGAAGAATGTAGAGGATTCTCGGGATTCACTGGAGATACCCAGAACACTTGCCATAGATGGTTTGGTCCTGAAAAAGAAGAAGCCATAAAATTAGGAAGGATAACAAAAAAAGAAGCATACTCAAAAACCTATATGCCTGCAAGAGAGTATCTGCATAGAAACCATGGAAAAGATTTAGGAAAGCCTTTATATAAAAATGAAGCCAAACATTTTATTTCTATACAATCTAGGGGAGGAGGAAAATCCTATATGTCTTCTGGAATAATGAACCATAACTTCATCTTTGATGGAGCAACCAATTACGAAGAGTATTTAAAGAGGAAGAAAGAAAAACAATATATAGCATCTGATACTATAGTAGGAGCAATTGATACAAAATTTACAGAACCACTTATTAAGAAAACTAAAGCAGCCTTTGAACATTATCCTGGATCCTATAGAATAGGCGACGAGTTCTATCCTTCACCACTAATGGTAGGCTATACAGGCTCATTGGCCCCTAACAGGGAGTACGCATCTCGTACAGGATCTCTACTAAGACACAGAACATTCAAAGATAATCCACTAGCAGCCAATGGTACTCGTCCTAACTTATGTGTACTAGATGAAATAGGATTTATGTCTAACATTAAAGAAGCCTGGGGAGCAATCGAAGCCACTCAAGCTTCAAAGCAAAAGAAGAACTTAGTTATATGGGCTCTAGGAACAGGAGGTCTAGTGTCTGGTCAAGCAGCTCTATATGCAGAATCTATCTTCAGAAACCCTGAAGAATATAACTGTGTAAGCTTTAGAGATACTTACGAGAATAGAGGACGTATAGGCTACTTCGTTCCTTACTGGAAAACACTAAATGAGTTTAAAAAAGGTCCTGATAGAATTACAGATGAATCACTAGCAAGACAGTATATCCTATTACGAAGAGAGAAAGCAAAGAAAGCTAATGATACTTCAATATACCATACTGAAATAATTAATGGTCCTATTGTTCCTTCAGAAGCTTTTTTAGTAGTGGAAGGAGCATACTTCCCAACTCTCTTATTAAAAGAACAGCTGGCAGAATTAGAAGGAGGGACTTTTAAAAAATATCAAGATAGTTCTTTTAGAGGAGAGTTATTCTTTGATAAGGAGGATAAAGTTGATTTTAAGACTATTCAAGATATGAATCCTATAAAAAGTTTCCCTTTATCAAAATTAGAGCATAAAAAAGGATCCGTAGAACTCTGGGTAAAGCCTCAGAAGAATGATGAAGGAGTAGTTCCTTATGGAACCTATATAGGAGGAATGGATGTTGTAGACAAAGCACGTTCAACAACAGATTCTCTTCCTAGTATTTTCATAATGAATAGATATACCCGCCAAATAGTAGCAGAGTATACAGGTAGAACGAACGATCCTAATGAATTTTATGAAATTTGTAGAAAACTTTTACTATACTACAACGCTACAGGAATGTACGAACAAAACCTCCCAGGACTTTTTACGTATTTTGAAAAAAATAAATGTTTATATTTACTGGCAGATACGCCTTATCAACTGCGTAATTCAGATACTTATAGAACAGGAACTAACACATCTAAAGGTATTAATGCATCAGGAAAGGTTAATCAGACAGCAAGAGATTTTATTAAATCATGGTTATTGGAGAAAATATCTGAGAACTCAGAAATTAGAGCGCTTGAAACAATTTATTCACCTGCTCTATTAAAGGAATTAATTATGTGGAACCCTCACGGAAACTTTGATCGTGTATCTTCGTTAGGAATGTTATTGTGGCACGATGCTACAATGATGAGACAGACAGATAAAAGAAAGAAAGAAATAAAAACTTTCTTAGAGTCTCCTTACTTTGATAAGATGAAGCTAAAGAAAAAGGTCCCTATTAAATCTGAGAGTTTTAATTTTTATAATTAAATTTGTATATTAACCCAAAACGCTATGAGCCAAACACCCGTCGTAAATCTACAAGGTTATCTAAGTTTCCCTAGACAAAAACTCTCTGATAAAAAGAAAACTAAAAGCTGGTATGAAGAAAATGTAAACTTCGCAGAAAATATTTTAGTAACTGATCATAATCTTAGAGCATCTTTTAAAAATAAACGAACTAATTTTAACTTAAGAGCTAATATTATAGACTCTAGAGATTTTGAAAGATTTATAAACCCCGATAACTTAGACTTAGAAACTCTTCCTGCAAGTTTTCAACATGTAGGAATAGAGAATAGTAAAATAAATCTCTTATTAGGAGAATACGCAAAAAGAAGAAAAGAATACAGAGCATACTTATCAGCCAGTGATGATGAAGGAGTGACAAGGAAAGAGACAACGATGAAGGATAAGATGACCGGGGAGTTAATGGATATCATTAAAGGAACTTCAGTTTCTGAAGAAGAAATTCAAAAAAGACTCCAGGAGTTTGATAAGTATCTAACATATGACTTCCAGGATATTGCTGAGATTACGGCAAATAAAATTCTTAAAAGAGAATACAAACAACAAAATCTAGACTTTACATTTTTAAGAACCTTCGAAGATCTCTTGGTAGCAGGTGAACAAATCGTTTACTGCGGCGTATTAGGAGGAGAACCTGTTATGAGGAGAGTAAATACAGAAACACTTTTCACACTAGGAGGTAATTCTATGTTTATAGAAGATTCTGATATAATAGTAGAATATGGTTATAGAGCAAAGGGACAAGTTGTAGACGATTATTGGGATGAGCTCACTGAAAAAGATATGGACTTTTTAGAAACAGGTTCTTCAGCATCTTCTTCAACAGCTCTAGGACTAAATAGAGATATTTCTATTTATGATAGATATGGTCCTGACCAAGCATTAGCGTTATTCGAACCAGGTGATAATGCATTAAGAACCTTTTCAGGAGCTTTTGATGCTTATGGAAATGTTAGAGTACTTAAAGCATGTTGGAGATCCAGAAGAAAAATAGGAAAACGTAAATACTATGATGAGGATGGGGATGTACAATATGATTATGTTTCAGAAGGATATCATATAAGAAAAGATGAAGGGGAGGAAATAAAATGGTTATGGGTAAACGAGTGGCAACAAGCCACAAAAATAGGAGACGACATATACGTAGCAATGGGACCAGTCCCCTTTGCCAGTAAGTCTATGGTCAATAAATCTAAAGGAGTTCCTCCTTACATAGGATCAGTGAATAGTACTAATGATTATAAAGTACAATCTCTTACTGATGTTATGAAACCTCTTACTTATTCTTATGATATTGCTTATTATAAAAGAGAATTAGAAATAGCTACTTATAAAGGAAGCTTTGCTGCTATCAACAGCTCAATGGTTCCGTCAGGCTGGGATCCTAAAGAGTGGATAAGATATGCAACTATTAACAAATTTGCTTGGTTAGACCCCACAAATGAGATACTTAAAGGACCTTCACAAGGAAAAGCCGCAGGAGCTTATAACACATTAACTGCTACAAATGTTCCTATTGGAGATCCAAACGCTATACAAATGTATACTAATCTTCTTTTAGAAATAGAAGCTACTTTAGGAAAACTAGCTGGAGTGACTGGAGCACGAGAAGGACAAATACAGAACAGAGAAGCGGTTAGTAATGTGAATAGAGAAGTAACTCAAACATCTCATATTACAGAAAAATGGTTTGCAATAGATGCTAACTTTAGAAAAAGAGCTATGACAAAGTTTTTAGAATGTTGCAAGTTTGCTTATAAAGAGAATCCTAAGAAAGGACAATTCTTATTAGATGATATGGGACAAGTAATGGTTCAGAATTTTGACGAATTTTGTCTCTCAGACTATGATATACATATTTCTAATTCATCTGCAGATACAGAATTATACAATGAATTAAAACAATTATCACAAGCAGCTATTCAAAATGGACAAGCTACTATTGGAGATTTAGTAGCCATCTCTCAATCAGAATCTGTACAAGAAATCTCAAGAAAACTACAAGACTCTGCTGAAAAGATTAAGAAAGAAGCTCAGGAAATGCAGGAGAAACAACTTCAACAACAACAAGAAGCTGCTCAAATGCAACAACAAGATGCTCAAGCTCAAAGAGAGTTCTTGATGTCAGAAGCAGACAAAGATAGAGAAGTTAAATATGCTGATATTAAAGCTAAATTAGATATCGCTAATTTAAAAGAGATAGCTTCTGACCATAGAGATAGTAGAAACTACGATAATGACAGTGATGATAATGGAATCGATGATGTACTGGATCTTAGAAGAACAGAGACTGAACGAGTTTTTAAAGAAGATACTGTGGCTATAAAACAAGGAGAACTTGATGAAAGAATACGCCATAATAAAGTAGAAGAAGGATTAAGAAAAGATGACATTAAAGTAAAAGCAAAGGCAAAGGCAAAAGAGAAAAAAACAAAATAAAGCTATAATACTATAAGGATTTATTATAAAAAAAATACTTATAGTTTATAAAAATAATTTTAATATTGTAACTAAATAAAGACAGCAAAATATGGATAACCCAAAAGAAGACTTATTTGATGGCATAGAAATTATGTCACCAGGTGAGCTCGATTCAGCAATCTCTACGGGAGAAGAGACGACTGAATCAGAAGAAAAAATTGAGTCTACAGACGACATATCAATTGTCCCTGTAGAACAAACATCAGGAGATCTTGGAGAGACTGCTGAAGAAGGTAAGATTGTAGAACCAGAAGAAACTACAAAAACAACACCTACTTCACAAGGACCTTCAGAATCTGATAAATCAGCCTTTTATACAGCAATGTTAAAAGAGATGATAAACGAAGGAGTAATTGCTTCGCCTGAAACAGAAGAAGAGCTAGAGGGCTCTTTGGATAAATTGAAAGAATTAATGAAAGGCACATTGGAGAAATCATTCCAAGGAATGACTAAACAATGGCAAGATGGCTTTAGCGGGGCTAAAAAGAAATTTCTAGAGATAGAAGGTTCTTTTACAGATGCTGATCTAGCGGTTCAGACAGCCCAGCAATTAGAGTTCTTTGACAACTTAAGTGAAAAAGATTTAAAAGAAGATGATACTCTTCAGAAGAATGTATATTATGAGTATCTGAAATCTAAGAACTTCTCTGATGCAGAAATAAGAGAACAGATTGAAGATGCAGATGCTATTGGTAAGTTAGAAGATAAAGCAATGAAAGCAGTGCCTTATTTAAGGCAGAGAGCAGCTGGAATAATCAAACAGGAAGACCAAAAAAAGCGAGCAGAAGAAGCACAATGGACTAAAAGAAGAGAAGAGAACTATAATCATTTAATGAATAGTATTGATAAAAAAGATGAATTTATTGATGGACTAAAGCTTAATAAAGTTTCTAAAGATAAACTAAAAGCTAATATTACTCAACCTATTTATACAGATGATAAAGGTAAGGGATACACCAGCTTAATGTATAAGCAGATGAGAAACCCTACTTCATTTGAAATGCTAGTAAATTATTACGACTCAATAGGACTATTTGATATAGATAAGAATGGTAGTTTTAAACCTAATATTTCTAAACTACAAAAGATTGCAAAAACTAGAGCAGTTTCAGAACTAGATAAAGTGATTGCAGCAAGTAATGAAAGGGGAGTTGGAAGACAAACCTCAGTTGATGCTTCAGAAAAGACAACTGGTATATTAGATTTATTAGAAAGAGGAATAGGGAAAAAAACAAGAAGAAAATAATTAAACAAGTTAAATAACACAAAACAGTCAAAAACAAAAAAAATGGCACAATTACTTCCACTACAAAGATATGAGGCTATTGATTATAACGGTCTAGTAACCGATAATCATTTTCATGCTTTGTACCAACAAAAGCCTGAACTTATTAGTTCTGTGATCAGAGAGATTTACAAAACTAATTTAGCAGGTAAACTACGCGAATTTGTAGATCGTTTTCCTACCAAAGAGGTAGAACAAGAAAATGGTTTCTACAATTGGATGTTGCAAGGACAGCATGATAAAAACATTCCTTTAAATGATGCTGAAACTGTTTCAGGAACAACTGTTTCTGCAGGCACTTTCCCAGCGAATGTAGGAGCTAACGGAGAAAGATTTTATCTTATTTTCGAAGAGCCTTTATTTGAAGAAAGCAACGTACTTAAAGGAGAAACTGATGACTATCATCTATTAGTCAAAAAGAAAATTGATGCAGGTTCTTTATTTAAGTATGAAGTAGAATTAGTAACTGATTCTCCTACTAAAACAATTCCTGTTGAGGAATTAGCAGTAGGAACTCGTTGGACTAAGTTCTATTCATTATCACCTTCTACATTATCTTACCAAGGTGCAGAACCTTATTTCACTTCTCCATGGAGAATGGAAAACCGTCCTTCTACTTTACGTATGGAGTACAAAGTTCCTGGTAACGTAATCAACAAAGGTAAAAATGAGCCACTAGAATTTGGTTTCCAATACAAAGGACAAACAGAATCTATCTGGATTAATTACCAAGATATGGTTGCTCATCACCAATGTGAAGAGATGTTTGCAAGGATGATGCTTTATGGTAAGAAGAACTGGACAAACGATCACAAGTACTTGAACAAAGACGATAAGACTAAATATGCTATCGAATCAGGTGCAGGTTTCTTTGAGCAAATTGCTCCTTCAAACATTCACTATTACAATAGCTATGATTTAGACTGGCATCTTGAATTACTTCTCGATATGGGAGTTGGGAAGATTGAGAGAGGTCGTAGAACTATTCACTTATTAACAGGTGAGTTTGGAGCTATTGAAATTTCTAAACAAATTCAGGCTAAAAGAGGTAACTTAAATGTAACTGTTATCCAGGATAAGTTTATCGATAGCAATTCTAAACCAGGAAACATCGGTGGAAAGAATACTAAAGCTACAATGGAACCTCAATACAATGTATATGAGTGGTACAATGGAGTTACTATCAAAGTTGAAATCCTTGATTTCTTCGATGATGATGTATATTTCCCACAGCTACATCCTGATGGAAAAGGTATCGTTGAGTCTCATAGAATCTTAGCTCTTGACTACGGTGAAGAAGCTGGAATCTACAGAATCAAGCCTAAAGGTGTTCCAGATTATAACTGGGCATATATTCCAGGTATGAGAGATCCTTTCTCTCCTGCAGGAAAAGGTTCACCAAAATTAGTAGCTTCTCCAATTGATGGGTACGAAGTACACTTGCAAAAGTGGGGTGGCATGATGATCGAAGATCCAACTAAAATAGTTGATTTAAGATTATTAGTTACTAAATAAAATAAACAGTAAAATCTCCCTGGTGATAAATCAGGGAGAAATTACTATAACATAAATAAAATGACAGCAAAATCAAAAAAAGCAGTTAAGCCTGCTACTAAAAAAAAGCCAGTAACTAGGAAAAAAACTCCTGAAGTTATATTTGAAGAACCTACAAAAGAGTGGAGTTCTTATTTAAGAGATGAAATAGTAAATGTGAAAGCCGTGGAATCATCAGGAAAATGGAACACATTACTAGTAAAGGGACAAGACAAGAAGAAAGATCCTTTTATGTATAACAAAGTTAAAAGGAGTTATCAAGTTCCTCTTAATAGTTATAGAAAAGGGGGAGGAATATATAGAATATTAGACGACCAAAAGAGGCGTCAAATAATGAAATACAGTGAGGAATTTCCTAATGGAATGACTCAACAAGAGTTCTTTGAAAGAGAGTTAGGTGTAGACCTAAACCCTGTATTACCACCAGATGATAATTTCTGGAGGACAGATAGAAGGGGGCGTGTAACACTAACCAAGAAGGGATTATTATTAGACCTTAACCATTCTGTGGATATGTTAAAATACTTAATTCTATTATCTAATAAGATGCTTATATCTCCATCATATGATGTACGAGAACTTAAAGCAACCTATGAATTTATGATGGTAGATGAAGGAAAAGTAACTTCCAAGAAAGTAGAACAAGCAGAATTTAAAGCTAAAGCTTATACAAGATTTGCTGAAATTACAAAGTCTAAAGAAAAAATGATTGGATTTATAAAATCACTCGGAAGAACGATTCCTATTAATCACACAGAGGATTGGATGAAAGCAGAAATACTATCGTCGCTTGAAAAAAGCCCTTTAGATTTCTTAAACATTGTAGAACATCCTCAATACGAACATAAGATATTTGTTCAGGAATCAGTAGAAGCAGGAGCAATAAGGAGAATGAGTGATAGAAGGTATACCTTGGATAATGGAATAGAATTAGGAGATCTTACAGATACGATTTCTTATTTAGCTAATCCTGAGAACCAAGATGTTAAAATGAGAATTAAGGCTCAGATTGAGCTGGCCAAAAGATAAGATATGACTGCTAATGAGATGGCGAGTGAATTAGAATTAAGACTAGACAGAAGTGATAGTTTTGGTTCTCCTGGATATGAAGATTTTGATATCTCCTCTGTCCTCACAGAAGCCCAATGGTTATACATTAAGAAGTTCTATGATGAACAGAATAATCGTAAACGACAGGGTTTTGAAGAGACAGAAGTAAGAAACCAGGGACTCAGCGCATTGATAAAGCAGGAAGCACATTTAAATGTTTCTGTATCTCAAACAGGTGTTTTAGAAAATGGAAAGTTCTTTGATTTACCAGACGACTTCATGTATACAATATATGAAGAAGCTTTAATAGATAAAGCTAATTGTACAGATCCTGATAATAATACTTGGATTTTTGGTGATAATGTACATGCAGATACTTATGCAGGAATAGTTGGATTAACTACTAATTATCCTGCTAATGTAGCGTTTACTACTAACACAGTGATTAACAGTACTTTCTCTGGGAAAGAGCTACCAGAATCTTATATAGTAGGATCTACAATATCTATAACACAAGATTCTGGATTTTCTCATACAGAGTATGAAGGAATCCATACAATTGTAGAAATACTAGATGAATATACTTTTGTAATAGATGTTGTCTTTGCAGGATCCACTCCAGTAAATCCAGGAACAGTAATTCTACCTATTAAAGCATGGATAGATGTACTTGCCCACGAGGAAATCTGGCAATACAGATATAATAAGTATAAAAAACCTTATTATAGGAGCTATGGATGGTCTAGAGTATGGAGGTTAGTTTACCAAAGAGAAACCTCTGGTGAAATACCTGCTAGTCCTGCTACAGCTAAAAGACATCAGTTGGTAACAGACGGAACTTTTAATATAACGAGTTATACAATGAATTATTTAATGAATCCGCCTGATATTATAGTAGACCGAGCAACGCCTGGTAACCAAAGAAATTGTATATTAGACGAATCTACTAATGATGTAATAGTAGACATTGCAAAAGATCTAATGTTACAAAGAGTAAGAGAACAAAAAATACAAAATATAGAACCTGTTAAGGAACTAGAATAAAAAAACAAAAAACAAATAATAATAATAACTAAAACACAGAACAATGCAATTAACACAACAAGATAACGTTACGTACGTTACAATCGCAGACAACACAGCAGCAGCGCCAACAGCTGGTGATATAGCCTCTTCTACTACTATTGGAGATGGAGCAGCTGCTATAGTAGACGAAGGTAGTACAATCCTAGATGCAGCAAGATACCTAGCATTAGGAGCGGACAGACAAGTAAGATTAGTTCAAAATATCGGTGGAGACTTATTTTACACTGCAGATTTTACTAAAGGAAAACTAAGAGCAGGAAAATCTAATAAAGTAACTGCTGTTACAGCATCAGGACCAGCTTCTATTAGTGTCTATTCTGCAGCAGCACAACAAATCACTATGCTTGGATATAATGGAACCACAGGAGCATTACCTATAGCTAATGATACTAGCTATTGGATTAAAATTCGTAAGAATGATAATGATGCAGCTAATAGAAGCCAACCTGCAAGCCTATTTTCTCAGTTTAAAACTGATGCAACAGGTACTCAGGAAGAATTAGCTTTTGGATTAGTTGAGGTAGGTGTAAAAAATATGAGCACTCAAGCTCAAGGAACTAACGGCTATTTAAGATTTGAAGCTCTTTGTGATGAAGCAAGTGCTGCAGATGGTACAGCTACTACTATTACCGTTGAATACGGTTCTAAAGCAGGAACTTTAAATGCAGGTGCTACAACTTTTGCTGTAGGAGATGTTTTAAGAATTGGCGGTGGTGCTACTACTGATCCAGTTTATAAAATAGCTACTTTAAGCACAACTGCTATTTCTTTTGATATAGCATATCAAGGTGCTTCAGGAGCTGGTGTAACTATTGAATATATTACAGCAGCAGCAGCAACAACTGGAGACTTTGGTGTACAACTTAGAGGTGTAGCTGATGACTTTGATGTAAATAGTTTTAGAAACTATTATTCTAATAGATTTACTGGAACTTTCTCTGATACTTCTGTACTTAATACACTTGATACAGCAGCCAGAAATGGAAGCGGTACATGGCAAGAAGCTGCAATGGCTGAATACATGTCTATGGGTAATCAAGGCGAAAACAGCATGTTAGCTGTTCCACCTACAATGAGAACTGCTTCTGTAATAACAGATGGTGAGTATGATGTATTAGCATTAACCGCTGATGAAGATATTCATGGTTTAACTAGTGCTAATACCGAAACTAGTAGAGCAATGTTGTATATACAAGATGGTTCAGGATCTCCTTCAGGCTTGGCAATAGCCGTAGTTTTAGGATTTGTTGCTGGAGATCTTACATAAGAATTTTCTCTCTCCCATAACCTCAGTAGTCTGTCGCATTTATGATTTTGCTGTCAGTGGCAGACTACTTTTTGTTAACTTTTTATTATTTTTGTTCAGACTAGACCGAAACAATACAACTATGAATAAACACCATTCGATATATAAAATTTATTATATTGGATGGTGTTTATTTTTTTATATAAGATATTATGGCATTATTACCTAAAATAAGTTTAACCTTAGAAAACAAATGTGATAAAGTAGATATATGTGAAAAAACAGGAATATACTCCGTAGGAAACACAGAAGGATGGGGAGCGCCTAATATAGAAACAGGTGTTGTTACAGCTGCAACAGTTACCGTTTTGGACACCACAGGAACATCTACTTTACAAACATTTAACATACTACCTACATACACTACAGGAATACAACCACCTTATCTAGCATTCGACGGAGCATCTTGGTCACAAGGAGACGGTGCTTATAAAATAGTATATAGTGTTGTGGGACCAGGACCTGTTACCTATACAAATAATGAACAATATGTTTTATTTTGTTGTAACTTACAAAATTGTATAGATAAATTAATAGGAAAGCTCGTAGAAGAATGCGATGCTATAAAATTAGAAAAATATAAAACAATTTTAGATCAACTAGAAGTATTAAAATATGGAGTCAAAACAGCTTTCGCTTGTGGAAATTTTGCAAGAGTTACGGCTTTATTAACAAATGCTACTACAATATGTACAACTTTTTCAGGATGTGACTGCTCTTGCAGTTGTGACTGTTAACTAAAAAATAAAAAAAATGAGCTGTTCTTGTAACGATTGCGATGATATAACAATACTTCCAGGTAATCCTGGAACTGATGGTACTGATGGTACCGATGGTAATGATGGATTATATGGAGGATATTCTTCTAAATGGAAAGTTGATCCTGGAGTAGTTATACCTAATCCTCCTACTAGTTATCTTAGATTTAATGATCTCATTGCTAGTGCTGTAACTGAAATATACATAAACGAGACTAATTTCGATACAGTTGATATGTCTGTTTGGTTAGATTCATTTAACTCTACAGGTGATTTTGGTTACATTAGGATTTATAAAGAATTTGATGCTAGTACTTTTTGGATAGGAAAAATAACTAATCAATCAGATCTTGGTGGTTACAGAACTTTAACTGTTACTTATATACTACATAATGGACTCTTTCTCAGTAATGACGGAGTCGTTGTTACCTTTACTCCATCGGCTTTAGGAAGTGCAGGAGCTGAACTACAAAAAACAATAGATCAAGAACAGGTAGTTATTTCTGCAACAGATGCATTAGCTCCAGGAGCATATGGAAACTTATTTTTTGAAAATACAACAGGAAGTACTCAACAATATGAAATAACTGTAGACTTTAATGTAGGAAAAGAAACTCCTGGACCGCCACATAGAACAGCTTCTATTGGTGTTACTTTTTGGACAGGTTCTTCTCCAGCATTTACAGGAGGAGTAAAAATATGGGAATGTCTTAATCATTGTTATGTTGCAACAGACTCAGAAGAATATACTCAAGGACAGTCTTTTACTTTATTACATAGTCCTCCAGATGGAGCGACAGTTCAGCTACTTAATGGAGAGTTTATGGATGTACGATTTCGATCTTTAAAAAGTGTATACCCATACGTGAATGATCCGTATCTAAATCAAGCTATATTAACTGTTAAACAATTATAATAGAGATGACCATAAATTGCTATCAAAAAAAAGTTTGGAGTTTACAGTGTAAGTATTCAGAATTAGTTGAAAAATACCTAAATGGACTATTACTAGGAACAGCTTCTAGTAAGCTATTAGAATGCTTAAAAACATTTAAAAGAGGTCTTTCAGTATTAAACAGATATGATACTAGAGATGTAGTGGAGCAGACTACTGATTATAATGTAGTTACATATGCAACTATTTTAAGTATATTAGAAACACTAACAAATAAATACTAAAATGCCTAATAGAAATATATTTAAAAATAGAGTAGTTTCTAAAAGAGATGCTACTAGAGAGAGTTCTAATTTCATAGAGATCTTTAAAGATGCAAATAGTAAAAAAATCCGTTATCTAAATACTCTTAATCAATCTAAAGCTCTTATAGGTTCTACTTTTGGACATACTTACTTTGTTTCTCCTGATGGTGATGATTCTCTAGGAGAGGTAGGAAATATAATAGATACCTTTAAAACAATAACAGCTGCTAGGGATCAAGCTATTAATGATGGATTTGCTGATTCTGTTGTTTATGTATTTCCAGGTACTTATGCAGAAACTGAAATACAGTATGGCACACATGAAAAACCAGGAGTCATGTATCTTTCTGCTGGTGTTTTAATACAACCTAATTTACAAATTAACTCAGCAGGTATTATTGGTGTAGACCAAACTGAGAAACTATTTCAAGTTAATGATACTGTAGCTTTAGGATTACCACCAGGTAGTTTATTTAGGATATCAGGAAGTACAGGAAATGATGGAATTTATACAGTTGTATCTGTAAGTGAAGACACAGATGTAGGAACTACAGATATCATTGTTGTTGAATCTATTCCAGATGGAACTGTTGATGGAGCAATAGATACAACAAGAGAAATTATTGTTGTAGGATATGCTACAGAATTTCCATCTCCACTTGCTACAAACTTTTCTGTATATGGATATGGTATTCTTGATCAAAGAGAAACTATTGATGCTACTCCTGATTGGCCAGGCTTTGCTATAGTTTTATCTATAGATCCTACTGCAATATTTAAAGGAGAATTTGATACTGTAAAAGTAGAACAAGGTGTACCAGTATACGCTGCATCAGGAATAATGACTATAACAGCACAATTGGTACATATGTATGGCTCAAGTGGTTATGGTGCAACTTTTAGAGGTGATGCGGATGTAACATTAAATGTCCGAAGAGTGATAAATGAAGTAGGTTGGTGCCTTTATGTAAGATCAGTAATTGATGCAGGAGGAAATTATTTTTCAGGTAGAGTTATAGTAAATGCAGATGTATTAGAATCTAAAGTTGGTTGGCAAACTATAGCTGCTATGAGAGTGGGGCTTGGAGGAGTTGTAATAATTAATTGTCCTGAAATTATATCAGCAGATAGTTATGCTTTAGCATTTCTTAGAATAGGTCTTGATGGTCCAACATCTGAAGCAAGAATAGAGATAAATGGAAATTCCTTTGTTACTGGTGCAGGTATGGGTGTTTATAACTCTTTATCTGGAGGTGGTAAAATACAGGTTAATGGGAATATAAGAACACAGTCAAATAGAATATTTGATGATGTTATAGGAGGGAACACAACTGATAATGAACTATATATAAATGGAGACATGGAAATAGTAACTGGTTCCTCAGATGCTATTGAAGCACAAACTGGAACTTTACGTTTAAATGGTTCTCTTAAAAATAATGGTGCAGGTAATGATGGTATTAATATAACTGGAGCTGGAGATTTAGTTATTGATACTCTAAAGATTATTTGTGATGGTGAGTCTGTTACGGCAGCTGTTGCAAGAAATGCAATTGTTAATTTTCAAATGTCATCCAATAAAGCGGCAAATGCTAATGTTTCTTTTATAGGACCAGGAAATATTGGAGTTGATGTTAATTGTAAATAAATAAATAAATAGAAATTATGCCAGAAGAAAAAAACAGAGCAGATGCAAGACAACTATACTTTGAATGGTTTGGGTATTATCCAGAAAATGCTCCTTGAAAAAGCTAATATGCAACTTTATAATAAAGATAGTAATGGCAAGAATTAGAAAATCATTACCAGATGATATAAGGAGGGAAACTAAGTTTTTTATAGAGCCCTTTTTAAATAAAGAAGATGGTTTATTATATTATATAGATACCAGAGGATTTTTAATTCCCTTATCACAAGGAGATGGTTCTATATATGTAGCTGATGGAACCTTATTAGGAGATCGTACACTTACAGGAGCAGCTAATTTTTTACACTTTGCTGACTTATCTAATTTCACTGTAGATACTACTGGAGATATTAATTTAGATCCTGGAGGAGAAGTAGCAGTTGGAGCAAGTAGATCAATTTCTTTTGATCAAGCTGCTTTAGGTGCTGATGTAACAGCTATAAAATGCAGAAGTAATCCTAGAACTCAAGTTGCTTTTGTAGCTTCTGGTCCCACAGATACTCCTAATGAATTATGGATGAATGCAGATACAGATGTATATCTAGCTCCTGATTCAGGAGACACAATATTTAACGCAAACTTAGCATTCTACACTGCTAGTGGTGGTGGGATAGCAGATATAGATGCAGCTACAGGAAAAGTATTAGTAAGTAAAGAATGGGTTGAACAGTATGGCCCTGCAGGATCAGGAACTCTTAACTATATACCCAGATGGACACCTGATGGTGTTACTTTAGGAGATTCTACAATACAAGATGATGGAACTACAATTGGTATTGGAATAGCACCAGCTTCAGTTGTAAGTCAAGTATTTATAGAAGGAACCAATCCTTCTTGCATAACCGCACGTAATATAAATACTTCTCAAGAGTCATCAGGATTAGTAGGATTAGCTTATGGTGTAAAAGTAACTCCAACAACACATTATAACGCAGGAGTTTATGGATTAGGTTCAGCATCAGATTATGCTAATTATGGTATAATAGGTTTAGCAAATTCATCTATTGCACCAACTTTATCATCAGGTGAATTTGTTGGAGGATATTTTAGAGCAGACGGAGCAACAATTGCCAATTATGGTATATATGTTGTTGCTAATATAGCAAATACTAGTGACAATATCGGTTTATACGTGAACACCGCAAACTCAGGAGCTGGTGATCATTATATTGGACAATTTTTAGATGGCGGTGAAGGTGCTGGTCAAGTACTAACCTCAGATGCTGCAGGTCATGCCTCTTGGGCTGCACCAACAGGAGCAGCTACAAGTATATATACAGGTTCAGGAACAGTGCCTACAACTACTCTAGCTACAATAACTGATACTCTTAATTTTAATGGAGGGAAAGTAGGTATTAATGTAGCTCCTGCAACAAATGACTTCGAAGTTAATGGAGACACTCTTCTAAAAACATTAACAATAGGAACCACAGGACAATACGGATTTCCTCTTAATGCAACTATTTCTAATGATACACAAGTTCTAAAATATAACCACGCTACTAATGCTTTAATCTTTTCAAACGAGACAAATACTAATATATATACCCACGATGGGACAGTAGGATCAACAAGAACAGCTACTATAACAGATACATTACAATTTATTGGAGGACAAGTAGACGTTACTGCAGGTACTACAGATACAGGAGTAACTGTACTTTCTAGCGAAAAAGCAGATATGAGTAATATCGTTGAGTTTAATGATAGAGCACAAGGAAGAGTTAATTCTAGTGCATATATTACATGTGCTCAATTTGAAGTAGCAAGTGATACTAGAGGATTTCTCCCTCCAAGAAACGTAGATCCTGTAACTAATATACTAGGTCCAGTAGAAGGGCTTATAGCTTGGGATAGTACTGATAATGAGCTTCAGGTTTTTGATGGTTCTGATTGGATAACACTTGGAGATCTTAATAATCCCAAAAGAACATGGAACTGGGGAGCAGCTAGAAATAATCAAAATGTAACCAATCAGTATATTAGAACATTTAATGGTGCTCTAACTAATCTTTGCCCATACGTAGTACCTTTTGATTGTATTTTAACAGACCTAACATGCTCAACTAGAGATAATGAAACCTGGGTTGCAGAAGTTCGTGAAGATCCAAGACCAGGAGGAACAGAAACAGTAATAGCATCAATAAGTGTAACAGCTGCAAACCAAGATAGTAATATTGGACTATCAGTAGCACTTAGTGCAGGTGATGAGATTGGTTTCTATTGTAATGGAACTGGTATTAGTTATCCACATATTCAAGCATGGTTTAAAGAAACATAAAATTATATAAGATGGCATTTATAATAACAACAACAGGAGCACCAGCAACAGTCATAATAAATGACTTAGGAGCAAGAACATTTGTACATCCTGTTGTTTCTTATAATTTAGAAACAGAGTATACTCCCTTTGAGTTATCTCAAAGTGCTGATTTACAAACAGCTATTACTGGTGGAGAGATAACAGCTGTTGATGGTTCTGGAAATCCTATAACAATAGTAGACCAATTAATAGATCTACAATCAGCTTACAATAGTTCTGCGAATCCTGAAATAGTAACAGATGCTACATTAGGAGCAGTTACTATAAAAAGAGGATCTGCAGCAGATACTGATAATGTTCTAGAAACTAAAAATGGCGCAGGTAGTAATACTTTTGAAGTAACAGGTGCAGGAAAAGTAACAGGAACTGATTTTAATGATGTAGCATTAACTACAGGAGGAGTTGCTACAAATTATTTAGATGAAACTGGAGCTTATAGTGCTCCTGCAAGTGGAGGAGTTACCTCTGTTACAGGTACCACACCAATAGCTTCATCAGGAGGTGCAACCCCTGATATATCTATATCAGCTGCAACTAC
>Ga0098047_10000257_pt1 | contig 21349 bp, 37 predicted proteins | sample 12_taG_FD_92585 | JGI IMG/M metagenome (GOLD analysis project Ga0098047, IMG submission 92585) | Marine viral communities from the Subarctic Pacific Ocean - 12_ETSP_OMZ_AT15267 metaG | ecosystem: Environmental > Aquatic > Marine > Oceanic | place: Subarctic Pacific Ocean | collected 2015-01-16 | reverse complement strand
TACAGCGTTTGTTATGAAAACTTACTAGCCTTTATCATCGCGGCAGTTTAACTGGAGAACACCTCATATGATTTTCACAATCGCGAACCTCGAACGCAACACAAATGACGATGGCGTTATCGTAGCACATTGGCGGTTGAGCAAGTCCGTGGATGAGTACACAGCTTCCTCCTACGGCACTTGTAGCTTCACTCCCGACTCTACAGCAGACGGCTTTATACCCTTTGCTGACCTGACTGAATCTACAGTAATCGGATGGTTACAAGAGGCATTGGACACTGACGCACTTGAAGAAAGACTTGTTGCTGACCTCGCTGAACAGACATCACCATCAGTTTTAACAGGAGTACCTTGGGAATGATCACCATCGATGATATTGAATATACGGAAGACGATTTGAATGATGTATCAAAGGCTCATGTCAATCGAATCAATGAATTGCGCGGCCAGGCAACACAGCTTCAAATGCAAGTCGAAGAATTGAATGTACTGATCTCTGCCTACGCATCCGCGATCCGCGAATCTGTGCAAGAGGTAAAGGAGGCGTAGCATGGGCGTTTCTGATTTAATCGCGGGTATCTTCAAGCCAGCCGCAAAACTTATTGATGAACTGCATACAAGCACTGAAGAGAAATTAAGCGCCAAAGGGCATTTACTGGACGTTCAGGCGGCTGCAATGCAACGCGTATTCGACTATGAGAAAGAACTCATTGGTGGTCAGTACAAGGTGGTGTCAGCCGAAGCAAAAAGTGAGCATTTAATTGTTGCTGCATGGAGGCCAATCACTATGCTGACATTCTTAGCACTGGCCGTGGGGGATAGTTTGGGGCTGCTGGCAACACCCTTGCGCGATGAAGCGTGGATGCTTTTGCAGTTGGGACTAGGCGGTTATGTGGTGGGCAGAAGTGGCGAGAAAATAGCAAAGGTTTTAAAGCAATAACCCCTAATTATTGGGGCAATGTGCAGTTATTGGGGCAATCTTGTTTTTGCTAAATCGCTACAGCCCAGTGTTAATGGTGCACTCGGGTGGATTCGAACCACCGACCGCTCGGTTCGTAGCCGAGTATTCAAGCGTAATTAAAGCTATATAAATCAATAACTTACTATAATAATTGCCCCAATCATTTAGTTATACATGGGGATACACGCGGCATGTTTCGCGACCCTAATTTTTTATTGGGGCAAATTTTCTCGCTTAAATGGCACAACAGTTTGAGGTTTTCTTAAATAGATTTTTCTCGTAGTGGCAACTGAAGCATGTTGCAGAAGCCTGGCGGCTTCAACTTCATTATCTATGTCTGATGCAGTTTTTGCTCTGAGGTCGTGTTCGGTGAATCGCTCGGACAAGTCGGTCTCAAGAATGGCTTTATCCATTGCCCTTGACCACTGTGATCTAAAATTTGTTGCCTTGCCTTTTTCGTTGAACATAGGTTTGCCATGTTTGCTTGCAAATAAAAACATTGACTGAACCTTTAATGTTTTAGCTCTCCAGGCCATGATGTCATTAATGATTTCGCGCAACCCTGTTGGCTCCCCATCATGCTCAAATGGCAAAAAAGATGCTTTCCCCGCACCAGTTTTAATTCTCTTGCCAAAATACACACCCTCTTTGGTAACCTCTGAGAGCCTCAATCTTAGCAACATACCTTGATCTTTGCCTGTAGCTAATTTCAACGGCACATAAACTTTCAGAAAATCATTGCAAACGGATAAAAAGAAATCTAACTCTTCATCCGTTACATATCGGCCTCGGGATGCAATAGGTATCTTTTTCATAATGTTTATGATCGGGTGCGGTCTTTCACAGCCCCATTCAATCGCTTTAGTAAAGATATGGGAGAGAGTTTCAATATCACTATTTGCCCTTTTTGCGCTTAACTTATAGTGAATAAAGTCTCTGTATTCATATGCTTGGTGCGTTTTAAACTCTACTACTGGCTGATCTAAATCTATAATCTTCTGGAGGCGATTGAGTGAATAGGTGTTGCTGTCTCTTTGACTAGATTTCTTGGTTGGCAAAACTTGCAAGCGGTATCGATTAAATAATTCGCCCAACGTGTAAGGTTTGCTTGTCGTTGATATTTTAGATGCCCAAAATGCAAAGGCTTTTTCCTCGGCCTCGACTAAAGTTTTACCCTCTCCTAACTTGACCTCTGATTTATCACCCCAAAGATGCCGCACCGCTTTAGGCACTCTATAAAAAAGCACAAATTTACCCTTTTCCCCGCGCTTTCTAAGCCGCCAGTTGCTAGGGTATTTTTTATTTTCTTTTAAGGTTCTATTAGCCAAGTGCTGAGAAATCCATCTTGTATTCTTTCTGTTTCGCCTCAAGGAATTGTTCAATCGGAACAACAAAAGAGCCGTCTGGTCTTATATTATACCCGTAGCCCATAAAGTCCAAGACTCGCTGTTGCTTTGAGCGAGCCTTTGCCCCCGTCAATTCCTCAACATCTTTGGCTGATAGCCAGAATTTATTAATCTGCATAGGAATACACCGCGATTCTTGCGCCTCTGTCATGCCTAGTCGGGACTGTCAGGCGCGAAGAAACAATGGGGTGGCCTTGGCGAGTGAGATCATAAATCCTCGCGCTCAACCGATAGCACCCATATAACTCCTGCGCCTCTTTTGTTGTCAGGCTTCCACGCAATTTCAAATGGCTTAAAATTCGTTGATTCTGCGTCATAGATCACCCCTTAAAATGGAATATCATTGTCTTTAAATGGTTTCGCGGCTGGCTGAATTTGCTGCACCACAGCGTTGCTGGCCTGTTCTTTGGGCGTGTAGCTGGTTTTCATATACTTCACGCCATTTTTCGAGGTGTTAATCCACGCACTGAGGTAATACTGCGTCCCGCCAATCAAGGCATCACCCTTATAATCGGGATGCTTTTCAGTTTCTTTTCTGTCGTTCGCAAACAGAGCGCCCTCGTTGTCTTTCTGCTGAAATTCACTCATTGTCTTTCCCCTTAATTTACTTGAGCCGCGAAACCCGCCTCGCGGAAGTCACTGGTTTTGATTGTGGCCAGTTCTTGAGTTGTGAAGATGCCGCCTTTGCTTGGCGCTCTCCAGATACTGCGCTGCTCATCCTCAGTCAGCGCATTCCATTCTTCTGCTGCCGTCTCAAGGTCAGATGTAATCAAAGCATCCTTAATGGCATTCACTGTGCTGATATGCTCACGCACTGCCGCGTTGTAATTCAGAAGTTCTTCAGAGGCTTTCATCACCGTCTGCTGAACAATTGCATCTGAAACTTCATTGGCAGAGGCGTATTCACTGCCAGAGAAGCCAACGGCTGACAGCGCCCTGCCGATTGCAGATGTCTCGCAATTCTCAAGCGCGGAAGTTTTATTGATGTTGGTGCTGCCGCGAATTTCCTCTGCGAAGCCAGTGCCGCGAGTGCGTCCATCCTGATCTTTGATCGTTGCTTTCATTACCACGGCAGAGCCATCACTGATCAGATCAGTCTCGATTGACCAGTTCTTATGCGCTGTTGATGCAATGAATTCATTGACGCGCAAAGCAACTGTTTTGTACTCTTTACCGTGGATTCTTACGATGCCGCTCATGCTTATCCTCCCAGCAGATTTTCGAGCTTGTGTCGATCTGCATAGCCCCTGTCGTAGTCGCGAGACCTCCCGCGCTGATAGGGCTTTCCGTTGATTACATCCAACTCGCCCCGCACAAAATCATCTGGCTGATGAATGTCTGAAAATCCCACTGCCGCCAACAACACTGTTTTCTCATCGGCAGTGAGCCGTGTGTCACCGTTGATCTTCTTTTCAAGATTCTTCTGAATTGTCATCGCTGTCTCTCCTGTTTTTTGTCGGATCATAGTCGGGGTGATCCTCTGGCTCTGTCCTGTGATCAGGTTCGTAAGCCGCATAGGAATTGCGCCCCTCGCTGAAATCCCGATAATCTCGATCATGCCTATCCATCTTATTCTCCCGCCTCGCGAAGCCGCTCTAGGCTGTGCGCTGATTCGCCCTGATCTTTTGCGTATTGCTGAGCAAACCCCGAATAGTAATCGGCTGCTTCACAATCCCGCGCCTCATTTCCCTGAACGCAGTCATATTCCCCGCGCTCAAAATCTGATAATTCAATGCTCACGATTCGCGCTCCTTTTTAATGATGTATCTTGCGTGTGATGTGATTTGGTCGAAGAAAATTTGCCCAAGATCGTTGATATTTTGAGTTTCAACCGAAAAGAGAATGGCTTGCTCGACTTGCTCAAGATGAAGTTCATTCTCTCGAAGCTCAACGAAGCCCAGGCGATTCCCTTGATACGGATTTGGCTCGCTCACCCCGTCCATGCTTACCGATTGCCAGAGCCAACGCGGGTCAGCCAGAAAGTCGCATACCTCATCATGTGAAATGTCACTTTCTTTAGGGAGGGAGATCAGAGGCGCTGGGTTATCCGTCAGCGTGATCTTCAACTCACCATCCTTAAATTCTGTAAATTTCATCTGTGTTCACTCCGAAGTAGTCGGCCAGCCGCACAGCGGTGGCAAAGGAAGGGTTTTTTGTTGTTCCATTTAAGAGGCGTGAAATCGTTTGCTGCTTCACGCCTGTGCGTTTCCCCAACTCGCGTTGGCTGATCTGCTCATTCCGCATTGCCCCAGCTAGAAATTGATTGCCCATAAAAAATACCCTTTTTCGTTTTAACCAATACACCAATTAGTATACACGAATGAGAGTAAAGCGCAACACTTTTGCGAGTATCCGAGAGCGTGAGTTGCTAAATCACGACTAAAAGTTTAATATTCCACTTAAGATTATTTTTTACTTATGGTGGGGTGACCCGATGACGATGGGAGATCGCCTGAAAAAAGCGCGAAAAGATGCTGGATTCACACAGGCAACATTAGCGAAAGTATCTGGGGTTGACCAGGCGCGCATCAGTGGTCTGGAAATTGGCACTCAGCGAAGCAGCGTATATTTGATCAAGATATGTGTGGCTTTGGGCGTTGATCCGATTTATATCGAAACGGGGGAAGCTGGGGACTCTGAGCCGTCAGAGCTTACTCCGCTGGACAAACAACTTCTTGATCTGCTGCATCAACTTTCAGATGATGAGCGAGCGAGAGAGATTGCTTTTATGCAGAAGCTGGTGGCGATGCGCTCGAAACTGTAAGCAGACGCTTGATGATGATTTCTTTTTCTTCCTGAGTTAACAACCTGATCATTTCAATAATTTCCTCACAATCCATAATGCCCGATTCCTGTGAAATTTCTCTATGTCAAACAACTCTAAAGCGACTTCCTTGCAAATAACTTTCACTAAATAGTGTATTAAAATACCTGCCATTGCAATACTACTAAAGTATTAATTTCAATTTTATTTAAAATATACGTTAAAGACAGTTGCAAATATACGAATCAGTGTAGTAGGATTTCCCCAACCAAAGGGGAGTCGATGAAATATCTGGTTGCGCCATTGCAAGCACTTACTGATGATCGGCTCTCAAACAGCGAGCGTAAAGTTCTGCTCGCGCTGTACAGTTTCAAGGGCAAAAGCGACACAGTGTTCCCCTCGCTTTCTGCAATTTCCGAAAGAGCCACCATCCGCGATATCTCTCAAATCTCAAGACACACAACATCACTTGCAAAATTGGGCTGGTTGACCAAGAAAAAGCGCGGCTTCACAGGCTACAACGACTACAAGCTGACGCTTCCTATCAACTTGGCAGAAACTCCCAACTTGGCAGAAACTACCAATTTGTCAGAAACTCCCAATTTGGTAGAAAATACCAAGTCCAATTTGGTAGAAAATACCAAGTCCAATTTGGTAGAAACTACCAAGTGCAAAGAACATACCAGTCAACAAACCAGTCAACAAAGTGGTGTATCCCCCGATCAAAAATTTGAGATGTACGATCTCTGGCAACCCGATTCATTCTTTGCCGATCAGTCGAGGCTGGCTGGTCTTGAAATTGAAAAAATCCCGCCTGAGCGCATCAACCAAATCGTGGCTGAATTCAAAAGCTACTGGATGGCGCGATCTAATTCTTGGGGTCGATCATCCCTGACTCACCGAGAATGGCAGCACAAGTTGCTTACAAATGTAATCAGGGAATCTCGCAAAGGCGATCTCTATGATGCTCAGAAAATTCGCAAGATAGGGATTGAGGAGAAATTAACTGATCGCGGGTGGGCTAGATGAGAAGAATCTTTGTTTTTGTTGACGGAAAACCAGTGACCTTATTTGAATTGGCGCTCGATCTTGACATCAAAAAGACCACATTGCGCCAGCGAGCGAGAAGGTGTCGCAACAGAAGAACACATCAAGGCGTAAGTTGTGCCGTATTTGGCGAAAAAGAGTTGGCAATCCCCGCTGGGGCGGGTAGGAAAAAGGAAAAAACATCCAATAAAACATCCAATAAAAAAGCGTTGGCAAGCATTGCCGCATGGGACGACTGGGTGAGGAATCGAGTATGACAGAGGCGCTTTACATCAAATGCAAAGGCGCACTATTGCCAGCGGATGAGCAGAGCAAGGAACTCTTCAATGCTATGCCAGTGGGTGAAGAATTACTGATCTCGTACAAGCAGGGCAGATCAGTTCAAAATCATAAGAGGTTTTTCACACTTGTGAATCGGACATTTGATTGGCAAGACGAATTCACGAATAAGAATGTTTGGGTGTATGTACTCAAAATATTGGCGGGACATTTCTACCCAGTGATCGGCAAAAATGGAGTCACTCAGTATGTTCCAAAATCGATCAACTTTAACAGTGCTGATGAAGGCGAATTCAGGCAGTTTTTCAACAAAGTGATTCAAGGCTATCTGGGAAGCGATTATGCGCGGGGGCTGAGTAACAAACAGTTGACAATGGTAGCTGAATATTGAGATTTCAGGGGATTGAGCTATGACTAAGCGACCAAAGAAGAAAAACTGCAAATGCATCTACAGCGTGGATGTCGCAAGCCCATCTATCGTGCGATGTAAGAAGTGTGGCCGACTGAGAAAGGTGAATAGATTTGGTGACTAATAACCCTTATTTCATCGATGAACCAGCGGTGATCAGCTTCTCAGGCGGCAGATCATCGGCTTTCATGTTGTATAAGATTTTAGAGGCACATGAATTTGTGCTGCCAGATTATCTGAAAGTGATCTTTTGCAACACTGGGAAAGAAATGCCTCAGACCCTGGATTTCGTCAATGACTGCGCTGTGAACTGGGGCGTTGAAATTATCTGGCTTGAATATTGTGGCAAGAAAGCATTCAGGGTTGTTGATAATAAAACAGCTAGTCGAAACGGTGAGCCGTTTGCACAACTAATCAAAGATCGGCAGTTTTTGCCAAACATGATGGCGCGGTTTTGCACCAGTGAATTGAAGGTTTTGACGATTGAGCGATACATGGATTGTGATTTTGCCACCGTTGTTGGTATCAGAGCAGACGAACCGCGCAGAGTGGCAAAGATGCGGGGCAAAGATAGTTATTTTGTGCCACTGGCTGATGCCAAAGTCACTGAGAATCAAATAGATCGATTTTGGCAACATCAATATTTTGATTTGGCGATGCCTCACGCCTCTGTGAATACCCTTAGCAATTGCGATTTATGTTTCTTAAAGGGCTTCAAGATCAAACAGTCAATTGTCGAACATAACCCAAATCTTGCTGATTGGTGGATCGAGCAGGAAGAATTCATGGGGGCAGTGTTTCGGGGCGATCAACCAAGTTATTCAAAAATGAAACTCATAGCAAGCGACCAAGGGCAGCTTTTTGATTTTGACGATGAATCAACAGCCTGTTTTTGTGGCGATTAAGCGAGTATGCGATGACACGGATTATTAAGTTTCCAGGCGGAGAACACGATGAAAAAAGTGATCAGATCAGAGTCAAGCGTGAGTTTTGTTGCACTTGCGGCAGCGGCCTTGATCTGTGGACTGATGACGATGGCACTGCTTTTGGCGTGTGCAATTTATGCGATCTGGGCGTTGGCGCACAGCCCATTGATATTGTGCCGATTGGTGAGGAATAAATGGCAAGGCGCAAAAAAACGACAGTAGCTAAAGAAATCGACAATGCTGCAAAGCTGTTACAGAGGCTTGTACGGCTTAAAGCCTCAGATGATAACGGCTACTGCCAGTGTGTGACTTGTGGCAAGACAGACCATTACAAAGCTATGCAGGGCGGTCATTTTATTCCCAGAGGGAGAACTATCCTCAAACTTCACGAGAAGAATATCAACCCGCAGTGTCCAGGGTGCAACCAGTGGGGGATGAAACAAGCTCATTATGTCCTCAAGTACAGGGAGTGGATGGTGGATATGTATGGAGAGAGAAAGGTTAAGGCGATGGAGAAACTGGCGTGGCGAACTGCGCCCAAAATCGACAGGCAAGATGTGCTGGCGTTGCAAAAAGATCTCAAAGAGCAGATCAAATATCACACAAATCGAATAGGTGATTAGATGGAGCATTTAAGAGAGTTCTGCACGGCTAGACAGCTTGAAATTTTGAACGCATTTTTAAAGCACTCAAGCCAAAAAGGTGCGGCTGCTGAGTTGGGCGTGTCGCAAAGTCGCATTAGCCAGGCGATGAAGCGCATTCATAAAAAAGCCGCATTATCTGGGGTAGCGCCAGATCGAGATGTCAACCATCGAACAATGGAAGGATTCAATACCAAGTTTGTGACTAGCCGATTCGATGGCGAGGGCAATTTGCAAGGCCAGTACGTTCGCCAGGAGCGAGAAAAGTTTGATCTGGACGCAATGCTTGAGGATTTTCGGGACGGCTTAAAAGACGAATTAAAGGGGTTGCATAAGCCTGTTGATGCGCCCAGTGGCACTTTAGATAAGTTGATGAATTGCTACATGATTGGCGATCACCATTTGGGGATGTACGCCTGGTCAAAGGAGACTAGGGAAGATGATTATGACGCGAACATTAGTGTGGATTTACTTGAGAGGGCGGTGGACTCACTGGTCGCTCGTTCTCCGAATTCTCGTCATGGTCTTTTGGTTAATCTTGGTGATTTCTTTCACAGTAATAATATCAAAAGTGAAACAGGTAGTGGAACGCCTTTAGATTCCGATGGTAGATATGGTCGAACAGTTCGGATGGGGGTGAATTTACTCAAGCGGTTAATCATTCGGCTGCTCGAAAAGCACGAGGTTGTCACTGTTTTAAATGTGCGCGGCAACCACGATCCTGATGCGGCTCTCTGGTTAAACGAGGCTTTAAAAATGTACTTTGCCGATGATCCTCGCGTCACTATTCCTGATAACTATTCCAAGTTTACTCATCTGGAGTTTGGCAATTCTCTGATTGTCACTCACCACGGTGACAAGATAACACCTCAACGAATCTATGAGTCCGTGACCCGAAAATTGGCGGTGGAATGGGGGCGCTCTAAATACCGTTATGGCTGGCTGGGACATCTCCATCACAAAGAAGCCAAAGAGATCGGGGGAATGCTTTTCGAGCAGTGGAATGTATTGGCAAGTCCTGACGCTTGGCATTCAGGTTCAGGCTTTGGGTCATCAAGATCGATGACTTGCGTTGTTCTTTCCAAGGCTTATGGCGAGGACAGTCGGGTCATTATCAATCCAGATCGAATCAAGGGGGAGCGAGATGGCTGAATTTGGCATGAATACAGCGACAGTGTTTGTTTCTGTCAGAGCAGATTTCAGCAAAAAAGACATAGAGGCAGCACTGGATTGCTTGAACGCGATTATCGCAGGGGCGGTTTATGACGATTCTGCGACAACAGAAAAGTGCAGAGTTTCTATCAGTGACAATTTCAGCAAAAAAGACGCTGAAGCAGCACTAGATTTTTTAAATGCGATCATAGAAGAGGCGATTTATGACGATTAGATTTTATGCGCTCAAGGCGCTGGAAGTTTCAACAAGGATTCTGGCGCAGATTTTCTCATGGCTGGCTGATAAATCTGAGGCCGTTGAGATTTGGGCGATGGCCAGGCGGGGCAGACTACCGAGGTAGCTAAGATGATAGATTTTCAACCTGACTACAATGCTTGCGAGGATAATGAGTGGCACGATCTGATTCAAAAATACTGGAATATCGAAAAATCATCAAAGGGCGAGATTAAGCAGAGCGCACTGCTCAGTCTGCGCGATGAGATCACTGCGAGATTGATCAAGTTGCCGCCCGACTACGATGAAATTCAACCCAAGCACCCAACCATGCCGATACTAGATGAGTGAGTTGATGGCAATGCTCACCGCTGGCGCACCGCCACTGGAATCTGTACGGGGATCAAGCTCACTGAAGGTGACGGCAAGTGATGTTGCTGCTTGCCTGACGCGAGTTGATCGATTTACCTATCTGTATGGATTGGCCAAATTCGCGGGGGACTACGGATCAAACCCTGAGTTGATATCACTTGCTTTAATCGCTGCCAACAAGCATCAGTTTGAGCGCAGTGCGAAAGAGCCAAAATTGATTATTTACAAGCTGGGGCTGATGGCATTGCTGCTGAGTACACGGCCTCAACTGTGCCGAAAATGTGGTGGGGTGGGGGAGTTGACAGTCGGCAATGAATTAATCCAGTGCCCGTCCTGTGAGGGGGTGGGGGTCAAAAAAATACCCTCGCGGAAATTAAAGAGAATTCTGGGGGTCAGCGGCTGGCGAGCTAGGCTCTGGCAAAAGCGATTGAGCTTGTTGTTGTCGGAATATTCGGTGATGGAGTCCGAGATCAGCAAGGCGATTCATCGGGGGCTGAAAGAATAATATTATGAAAGATTTAGAGGTAGTGGAAAATGAGGATGGTAGCATATCTATAGTCTGGGATGATGATGACCCGCGCTATGATTTCCTAAATAACCTGACTGAAGAACAGGTGGTGAAACTTTTAGGTGATTTCGTAGCGGGTCAATGAGCTAGAATATACAGAAATGTTGACAGTTTTGCGCGGAGAATCAACAAAAGTGTTGAAGGATGTAGCAACATCTAAGTTTTGATGACAACAAGGCCACCCTAGATTGCCCACTACATCCTTCAACGCTTTCAGTGTAATGAAATTTTAAATGCATGGCTACCCCTTTTCTCTTGCAGCCAGGTATTGTCACGCTGCATACGCACATTGCGTTTCTAAAGTCAGACAACGTAAACTTTCGGAAACAAAAGATCGAAAAGGCGTGTCATCAATTCACATGATACGGCTAACCTATGCTGAGGGAGCTTCCTTCAAAAATCCGAAAAAATGAAGGAAGAGAAAATAACTGTATATTTATACACTGTACATATTGACAGTTCACACAAAATGTGATCTAATTCTCTACAGTGGAGAGAACCACGCATAAATCATTCATAGACCGCCTTTATTGGCGGTTTTTTTTCGTCTATAGGCGGCCTTTTTAGGTGACCTGTGCGACCCATTGAAGCGACTACTTCCCCTTTCCTAAGTCGTGGGGTCGCCAAACTTTCACAGGTGCAATGCATGAATACTTCCAATGTCGATCTGATTAAGCATTTCGAAGGCTGCAAGCTGGAGGCGTATCAATGCCCCAGTGGGGTGTGGACAATCGGTTACGGCCACACTCGCGGTGTTCAGGAAGGCGATAAGATCACCAAGAAAGAAGCCGATGCGTTGTTGATCGAAGATGTTGAACTGGTGGAGCTACACGTTGACCGCCTGGTAAAAACTGAACTAGAGCAGCATCAGTACGATGCGATTGTGTCGTGGTGCTTTAATCTTGGCTGCGGCAATCTCAGGGCGAGTACATTGCTGCTGGTTCTAAATAGCGGTGAACTGGATGCGGTTTCAGAGCAGATAGTCAGATGGAATAAATCCAAAGGCAAAGCACTGGCGGGTTTAACGAGGCGAAGAAAGTCAGAGGCCACACTTTTTGACACAGGCAAAGTTGATTACGGGACAAAGGAGAAATCGAATGACTGAGCATGGCAAAGATATTGTTGATCTGGTTGCTGCTGGCGGGGGTGCTTATTCAGGTGCTTCTTGGGTCGGTATTATCGCGAGCAACTGGCTGACACCAATTGCGTCCCTATTCACGATTATTTGGTTGGGTACTCGCATACTGGAGAGCAAAAGTTGCCAGCGACTCATAAAGCGCATCAAAGATATGCTCAAAAGCATCGAAGCGCGATTGCGTAAGAAGTAATGAAGAACGGCAATCAGGGCGATGGGGGAGGTAGACCGCCCGTTGTATTCACCCCTGACCAGGTGATCGAGCTTAAAGCACTTGCCGCTGTCCTGACTAAGGCTCAAATAGCTGATTTTTTCGGTATCTCAGAGACTACATTAAGGGCGATTGAGGCTAGACAACCTGAAGTTTGCGATGCCTATAAAAAAGGGAGAGTCAAACAGATCAGTGATATGGGGTCTAACCTTGTCAAATTGGCAACAGATGGCAACGTAGCGGCTAACATCTTCTACCTGAAGACTCAGGGTGGCTGGAAGGAAGAGCAGCCAGAAGCACAAGAGATACCCCCTATCAATATCATCGTGGATGGCAATGCAACTAACACTTCCCCAGACTGAGATATTTTGTTCTGATTCTCGTTTTCGCGTCTGTGTGGCTGGGCGTAGATTTGGCAAGACCTTTCTATCGACAGGTGAATTGCTAAAAGCGGCAATAGGTGGCAAGCATAGAAACTGCTGGTACATTTCCCCGACTTACAAAGCGAGTAAAGAGATCGCCTGGGATATGCTGATCCATACCATCCCCGATGAATACATGGCAAAGACCAATGAAACCGCACTGACTATCAAACTTATCAATGGCTCTACGATATCGCTCAAGGGCGCGGAGAAGCCCAATCATCTGCGAGGACGTGCATTAGACTTTGTTGTACTTGACGAGTTCGCTGATATGCGACCTGAGACTTGGAGTGAGGTTATACGTCCAAGCTTGAGCGACAGAGGAGGCAGTGCGTTATTCATAGGCACACCTAAAGGGCGCAACCACTTCTATGATCTGTGGGCAAAGGGCGTGGATGGTGCGGAGGGATGGGAGAGCTATCAATTCACAACCCTCGATGGTGGGCAAGTTTCACAGCCTGAGATTGACCAGGCGCAAGCTGACCTCGATCAGCGCACCTTTGATCAAGAATACCGTGCCGAGTTTGTCACCTATGCAGGGCTGATCTACTACAACTTTGATCGATCAGCATCTGTAGTGAAGGCAAGCGATAATGGTGGCGTTCTTCATATAGGTATGGACTTCAACATCGACCCCATGAGTGCTGTTGTTGCACAGCGTAAGGGCAACGATCTGATCTGCATCGATGAGATCGTGATTTATGGTAGTAACAGCGATGAGATGGCGAAAGAGATACACCAACGCTATCCCGACAGGCAAATAATTATCTATCCCGATCCAGCAGCACGGCAGAGAAAGACATCGGCAGGGGGTCGCACCGACCTCTCGATACTACAGAATTCAGGCTTTATGACGAAAGCCAAGAAAGCCCATCCGCTCGTCAGGGATCGCATCAATGCGGTCAACTCAAGACTGAAAACAGGCGGTGGCACAAGGCATCTGTTCCTCACGGAAAACTGCAAACAAGCCATCAAGTCGCTTGAACGGCAGACCTATAAAGAGGGGACATCCCAACCTAATAAAGACGATGGCTATGATCATATGAATGATGCCCTTGGCTATATGGTTGAGTACCTATTTCCAGTGAAAACAGACTATCAAATTGAACAGCCAACGCGGTGGACTTAGATGGCAGATATAGAATCAACGCACTCAAGCTATGACGAGAACAGCGCAAAGTGGGAGTTCTACCTACGCAGCTATATGGGTGGGCAGGAGTACATTGACGGCAATTACCTGACTCAATATGTATCTGAAGACAAGGGTGAGTACAGCCGCAGACTCGACCTGACCCCTATGGATAATCACTGCAAGAACATTGTGCATATCTACTCTAGCTTCCTGTGGCGCGTACCGCCCACAAGGGCATTCAACTCACTGACCAACAATGGCTCGCTCAAGCCCTTCCTAGACGATTGCGATTTGGATGGACGCAGCCTCAATGCATTTATGCGGCAAGCGCAAGTATGGTCGAGCGTTTATGGTCATGTGTGGCTGATGATCGACAAGCCCAAATCCAATGCCGCGACCAAGGCAGAGGAACTGGCGCAAGACATTCGCCCTTATCTGACGATGTTTACGCCTGAGAACGTGTTTGATTGGAAGTATGAGCGCACCGCCAGCGGTAGATTTAAGCTGATCTATTTAAAGGTCAGGGAGTCAATAGAGCGCGAAGGCGCGGAGACAGAGACTTACTACAGAATCTGGACTGAGGACGATATCAGGACGGTCAAGGTTTCCAGCGACAGCGAAACAGAGACAGTGCTTGAGCATCTGGAGAACACGCTGGGCAAGATACCCGCAGTGTTCCTTCCCGCGCAACGCTCAGTAGTTAGGGGCATAGGTGTTTCCGATCTAAGCGATGTGGCTTATATGCAGCGAGCTATCTATCAGGAGCTATCCGAGATCGAGCAACTGATCCGCATCAGTAACCATCCTACGCTCGTCAAAACCTTTGGCACAGATGCCAGCGCAGGGGCGGGGGCTATCATTAACCTCCCCGATGATATTGATGGAAATCTAAAGCCCTATCAGATGCAGCCCAGCGGTCAGAACCTAGACGCTGTGAGAGCCTCGATTACAGACAAGGTTGAGGCGATTAATAGAATGTCCCACATGGGAGCGGTTAGAGGCACAGAGGCCATGACCCAGTCGGGCGTAGCAATGCAGACTGAGTTCCAGATGCTGAATGCCAAGCTGTCAGAGAAAGCCGATATCCTTGAACTGGCAGAAGAGCAGCTATGGGGGCTGTTCTGTGAGTGGCAAGATGTGACTCCAGATGTCGAGATTTCATACCCAGATGCATTTGATTTAAGAGACTACGATAAAGAGCTAATGTTCCTTCAGCAGATGAAAGCATCAGGCGTTAAATCTGTGACGCTCCAGCAGGAGGTCGATATGCGGATTGCCGATCTAGTTCTTGACGAAGATAAGTTGACTGAGGCGCACAGGGAGATCGAGGAGAGCGTGAGCGTTCTGGGTCAGTTCCCTGTTGAAACAGATGCCTAAAGATACCGAATACGCTGACCTTCTTGAAACGCTAACCTTACAACATCAACAAAGGCTCTCCGACTCACTGGAGCGATTGGAGAAAGAGCTTGTGGGCATTATGTCAAAAGCGCCCCTGGTCGATGGCAATCTGCACGATCTGGGCTGGGCGGTTGGCAGAAGGATAGAGATCAAGGCCGCGATTGAAGCGACCTATTTGACCGAGGTGCAAAACATCCTCAAGGGCTACCAGGGCATAGCCACCTCGACCTATGAGATGCTTGGCGAGTACAGCCCTGTGATGAAGCTGAATCCGCGAATCATCACCCAGTTGCAGTCGCTCTCCTTTAAAGGCTTTGAGGCGATAGCCAACGAATATCTAGATGTGATCGCCACCGAGGTGTATCAAAGCACTCTCACCAATCGAGCTTTTACCGATTCAGTCAAAACCATTCAGCAGACGATCAATGGGGTCTATATCAAGACCAATGATGCCGAGGCACAGAAGCTGGTTGAGATCGCTAAAACTGGCACGGCAGCACAGAGCGCAGATGCGGTTGAAAAACTACACAGCCTGTATGCGAGGGATAGGGTCGGCAATAACTTAAGACGCTATTCACAAACTTACGCTCAGGATAGCTTGATGCAGTTTGATGCATCAGTAAATACCGCAATTGGCAAAGAGGCTGGCGCTACTAAGTGGAAATACTATGGCGGCACATCGTCAGGCTCAAGACAGTTTTGCAGAGATCGCGAGGGCAATATTTACACCGATGAGGAGATTGCCGATCTGTGGGCTGGAAGCTGGGCGGGTAAATCGTCCAGCGATGCAATGATTGCCAGAGGTGGCTACAACTGTCAGCACCACTGGAGACCTGTTTTTTAACTAACCACTCTTAAAAGAGGTTCGCACATGAGCGATGAAGAAATCATGGAAAAAACTGATACTGAGACAGTCGAAACAACTCAGGAAAAGACATTCACTCAAGCAGAAATGGACAAAGTCGTAGCTACTCGCATTGAGCGAGCGCAGAGAAAGTTCGACAAGCAACTTGGCGGTATCAATCTCGATGAAGCTAGAGAGTTGATTGAGAAACGCAATGAGGCTGAAGTCGAGGCGCAGAAACAGCGAGGCGAGTTCGATTCTATCTTGAAACAGACTGTCGAAAAGAAAGACGCTGAGATCAACAGTTACAAAGCGCGGTTGCAGTCAACGCTGATAGATGGCGCACTGACCACAGCAGCGAGCAGAAATAACGCAGTTGATGTAGCGCAAGTATCCACTCTGTTAAAAAGTAAGGTTCGATTAGCAGAGGACGGCACTGTGGAAGTCACCGATAGCAGCAACGCCCCTCGATACAACGACAAGGGTGATCTGCTGACGGTAGACGAAGCGGTTTCCGAATTTCTCACAGCCAACCCCCATTTTGTGAGGGCATCGGCTGGCGGTTCTGGCAGTCAGGGAAATACTGGCGGTTCAGTTCAAAAACAAATGTCATATCAAGAGATGGTCGATAACTACCAACAGGGTGGGCGTGAAGCCTATGCTGCTGCAAAGCGAAGGCCGACTTGACTTAATTCAACGATGAAACAGACCGCCAAAAGGCGGTTTTTTTTCGTCTGTCAAAAAGGTAAATCATCATGGCTGCTACTACTAGCACAACCCTCGATGACCTATTTGCGAACATTATTCTTGAAGCTCGACACACCGCTTCAGAGCAATCTTTGCTTTTAGGTCTTGTCACTCAATACAACATCGGCTCACAAGCTGGCAAAACAATTCAAGTACCTAAGTACCCTGCTATCACAGCGGCTGCTCTGACTGAAGGCACGGATATGACCAGCACCACGGTATCCACCTCATCAGTTACAGTAACGGTTGCGGAAGTGGGCGCACAAGTCCTGCTTCACGACATGGGCAAAATGGGTGCTGGCGATCCAGCGGCAGACCTTGGCGTGGTTCTAGGCAACTCTATAGCCACCAAGATCGACACCGACCTGATCGCTCTGTTCGATGGCTTCAGCACATCAATCGGAGCGGCTGGCGCTGAGATTACTGTTGCGGATATCTTTAAGGCAGCGGCTACTCTGAGAGCTAACAAGGTCACTGGTGCGATCAATGCTGTTGTTCATCCGTACCAGGCTTATCAACTGAAAGCCAATCTGACCAACACGTTCGCCAATCCCAATGGCGGTGATCTACAGAATGCGGCTATGAAAAATGGCTATGTAGGCACTATCGCTGGGGTGAACATTTACGAGTCAGCCAATATAACCGTGGACGGAAGTGACGATGCTAAAGGTGCGGTATTCGCTCCAGAAGCGTTGGCCATTGCCATTAAACGTGACTTCAATATCGAAGCGGAACGCGATGCTTCCAACCGAGCATGGGAGCTTAATGCTACCGCTTGCTACGGTGTTGGTGAACTCGATGATTCCTACGGTGTTGAAATGTTATCTGACGCGGCACTTTAGCGACACGCCTCATCCTTTCGGGGGTGGGGCTTTTTTATTGGAGTAACTATGTTTTCAACAGATGCAGATTTGGTGGAGATTCTCCCCGATATCTTCAGCTTGGGGATTGGCTCATTTGCAGCGGAACACGCCAAAGCACAGGCCGACATTGAGCGCAAGATCAGAGCGGAGTGGTGGCCAAAGCGAGGGCTTTCTGGCGAGTTGAATACTACCTACCTGACCGAGTCGCAGTGGGCAAGAAGCAACGCCTATCTGGTGCTGTGGAAGTACGCTTTACCGCAACTCACCAACTGGGTTGAGGGCGATAGATTTCAGGGCATGATCGCCTTTTACAAATCTCGCTACACAGAAGAAATCGAGGCGGTCTTTCAAGATGGCATCGAGTATGACGATGACGGCAGTTCAACCATAGATAACGATGAAAAAACCCCAATTCACGATGGGCGGTTGTGCCGATGAGCATGATCGTCAAAGTAGATATCAAACCCAAGAGCTTCAGGGGCGTGATCAAGAAGCGCAGAACAAATGCGCTGGGAAGCGTTAAAACCGCGCTCACTCGCACCGCATCCGTAGGCGTAAGGATGATTCTCGACAGAACCGAGAAGGGCAAGAATATCGATGGCCAACGCTTTAAGAAATATTCTAAAGATTATGCGGAATGGAAAACGACATCCACAGCCAAAGGCGGGGGCGGCAAGACTTCAATCACGCCCAATCTCCATCTGAGTGGCAAGATGTTGAGCAGCATCACCACCCGTGTGACGCGCACCAAGGCAACTCTCAGCTTCACCAGGGGCAGAGAGTTGGACAAAGCCACTCGCAACAACAAATCGCGCCCGTTTTTCGGCTTCAGTCGCGCTGAACAGAAAGAGTTGGGCAGAGCATTTGAAAGGTTTATGAAATGAGTGTTCGCGAATCTATTGCTAAAAATATAGTCACAACACTCAAGGCGGTCTACTCACCTCTGCGTATCGGCTACATCACGCGAGAGCCGTTTGATTTCGAGAAATTATCCAGCGCCCAATTCCCCGCAATTCTGGTCAGAACCGCAGACGAGAACAGAGAAGATTCAACCGTGGGGGGAACGATTGGCAAGCGTCAGGCAACGATTAGCTATGAGCTTGTATGCTTTGTAAAGGCGGGGGTCATTGATACGGCTCGCAATAGCATTATCGAAGCGGTTGAAGAAGGGCTGGACGCAGATAGGACGCGAGGTGGATTTGCGCTCGATACCCAAATTACAAATATAGAAATTGATGAAGGCTCAATCGATCCCTTTGGCGGGGTCATTTTAAACGCTCGTGTGCTGTACGAATACACACGCGGCACAACTTAATTTAATTCAACGATGAAACAGACCGCCAAAAGGCGGTTTTTTTTCGCCCATTTAAAAGGTAAATAATCATGGCAACAGCAACGGGTACAAGCGGAGTAGTAAAATTGCAATTGACGGGAACTACAGTGGCAGTGGTTGGCGAGGTGCGGTCTTTCAGCATTGATGGTAGTGCTGACACAGTCGAAGACAGCGTCATGGGCGATACAGCTAGGTCGTATAAACCAGGGCTTGAAAGTAACACTGTGTCGCTCGAATGCTATTGGGATCAAGCAGATGCACAGCAACTAGTCTTAGACAATCGCGCCAGCATTGATTTTGAAATCAGTCCATCAGGCACGGGTTCTGGCTCGAAGAAATACACAGGCACTGGCATTGTCACCAGCAAGGCGATCAACGTATCTTTTGACGGCATGGTCGAGGCCAGTTTTAGCATTCAAGTCTCAGGCGCTGTTACCGAAGCGGCACACTGATGGGCTTGGCTAGAGAGTTGCGCTCAAGGCGTGATATACCACTGCGCGAGGTGGTGGTGGAAGCCTGGTCGGATGAGAAAGGCGAGGCGTTTAAATTGTATTGCGGATCGATTACCTGTGACGATCTCAATCGTCTGCAAAAGAAGCACCCCAAGTTTCTTGAGAATACCACCGTTGCCGCTATGGTCGATCTGATTGTGATGAAAGCGCAAGATGAATCAGGTGACAAGTTATTCACCGCAGCAGAAGATCGCATCGACCTAATGGGCGAGGAGACAACTGTTATATCTGAGATCGCCAATCAGATGTTTGCAGAAATTGAATCGGTGGAAACTGCTTCAAAAAACTAAAAAGCGATCCGTCACGGATGAATCTTTTATCCCTGGCTGATCGCCTTCATATTACCATCGAAGATGCCGAGCAAATGCCCGTCAACCATTTCCATGAGTGGCTGGCCTACTTCCAACTTATGAGTGAAAACAATGGCTGAAAAGACCAAGATCATCATCAGTGCCATCGACAATACCAAGAAAGGTTTCGGTGCTGCTATCAGAGGACTCAGGGCGGTGACGGTGGCAGTGTTTTCTCTGCGAACCGCGCTTATAGGTGTTGCTGGTCTTGCTGGGTTCGGCTTGCTGATCAGAAGCTCATTAATCGCCACCGACTCATTAGCTAAGACAGCATCTAAAATAGGAACGACCACCGAGGCATTGAGTGCTTTACGCTATGCAGCAGATGTGACGGGCATAGCCACAGTCACGATGGACATGGCTTTACAGAGATTCACCAGGCGAGCGGCTGAAGCGGCCAAGGGAACGGGTGAGGCCAAGAGTGCAATTCGCGAGTTGGGCATCAACGCTCAAGAGTTGAATCGAATGCCTCTGGATGAGCGGATGCTTGTGCTTGCTGATGCCTTTGGCGGTGTTGAAAACAAAGCTGATCGGCTTAGGTTGGCGTTCAAGCTATTTGATTCCGAGGGCGCGGCCTTAGTTAATACCCTTAGTCTAGGCAGGGACGGACTAGCCGAACTGATGGGCGAGGCTAGAGCGTTGGGCATAGTAATGTCCTCCGATGCGGCACAGGGCGTGGAAGATGCGAACGATGCATTCACCAGACTGGGGGCGCTCTCCAAAGGCGTTCGAGATCAATTCACTGCGGCACTAGCCCCCGCTATTACGCTCGTTGTGACCAAGCTCACTAATTTCTTCAAAGCAATTGCCGAGGATGATGGCGGTGTTGCAAAGTGGGCGCAAGGCTTGGCGGCTTCATTTCTGCAAATGACCGTAACCATTGCGGTGTCTTTGAACTCGATGGTGAACGCGATAGGCACAACTATTGCGACCATCCAAACCAAGGTGAATACTTTTTCATTGAATCCGTTGGGTGACAATGCGGAGGAGTTGGAAGCCAAGATACAAAAGCTGTTCAACATCAGCGACAAGATGCGTCAAGGCATCGCATTGAACAAAGATGACACAGGGTTTATGTGGATCAATCGCGCAGGGACAACAGCGGATGATGTCCGCGCTCGCCTTGCCGAACTGATGGCGGCATTCGAAGGAGTTCGCGAGACAACTGCCGCTGATCTTGGCCTTGAAAATATTATTGATATTGAAGCATACAAAGCCACAATCGCGGAACTGGTCGCGTCAATCGGCACGATAGGTGATGCCACCAAGAAAGTGGGTGATGATACTGCCGAAAGTGTCGGCAATATGCGCCAAGCCTTCAATGATTGGAAAGATGGTTTGATCGACATCGATGAGGCCATGCGGGATGTCGCACAGCAGGGGATGAATACCTTTACCCAGGCGATGACCGATGCCATCACAGGGGCAAAAGACTTTGCTGATGCCATGAAGGAGATGGCGAAGAGCGTTATCGATAGCCTGATCAAGATGCTGGTGCAATATTATGTCACCAAGCCACTATTTGGTGCTATCACTACTTGGACTAGCGGCTTGGGGCGCGGTTCTGGCTCACCAACTGGCTCTTGGGGTGCGCCTGTGGGCGATATGGGCGGGTCGGTGAGAGGCACGGCGGCAATAGGCG
>Ga0098047_10000255_pt1 | contig 21363 bp, 19 predicted proteins | sample 12_taG_FD_92585 | JGI IMG/M metagenome (GOLD analysis project Ga0098047, IMG submission 92585) | Marine viral communities from the Subarctic Pacific Ocean - 12_ETSP_OMZ_AT15267 metaG | ecosystem: Environmental > Aquatic > Marine > Oceanic | place: Subarctic Pacific Ocean | collected 2015-01-16 | reverse complement strand
TTACTCTACCTATTGTAGCCGCTTCATTAGGATTTTCTTGACCACTACCTTTATACCAATCACCACCAACTCCAGCGTTTTTAACACCCCGTTTTGGTTCATAATTAAATCGTGCTATTTTTCTTATACCAAAAGCTATATCATAATCAGCTTTTAATTCTCTTTCTTCTTTATGTACTGCTAACTCACCACTTAACCAATTTTCATTACCATCCTCATCTATCATTGATAATCTATATCTATCTTCTTGATACATTGGTGATACTAAATTAAATCCAGCATAAACTGTTGAGTACTTAAAAAAGTTTACAAATACTCCTTCTATTTGTCCAAATAAAAAGGATGTTGATAACAACAATCCAACCAATATTTTTTTCATTTTTATCTCCGAGTAAACAGTTTCCTACAATTATAAATATTATATATACTACTAAACATCTAATCTAATAACAAATTTTAACAACATATCTTTATCATTTTTAACTGGCTTTGCTAATTTACCAATCATCAAAAGACGATTGAAATTATCATACAAACCTATAGTAGTTACATAAGGAGACCATTCTGAATGTGTTACCTCTCCAATATAATTTTCCGTTGCTTGATAAGATGAATTAAAAGATCCCGAACCTACACTAAATTGTGAAAAATCTCCTCTTTGTGCTGGATTATCTCCAGGAGGAAAAAAATTATAAATAGATGGAACTCCTTCAACAATTGTTGTACTACCACTATATCCCTCAGTAGCACTTATATTTGTTGTAGCATTAAATTCCCCAGGCTCTACAGTACAAGTATATTCATATTCAGTTATTTCATGTACCGATTTAAATTCTAATTCCCATCCATTTGCACCATCATTTTTATGATATCCACCCAAACCTACATTTTGATAAATAGAACCAGTATTAGTAAATACAACTAATCCAAAATCATAAAAAGCATTTCCTAATACACTACCCGTTTCTGGGTTAGCTCCATCAAATCCACCACTTCTAAAAGCAGCATAACTTGCAGAATAATCAAAATCATAAAGATTTCCATCACCATCATCTCTTATATCTAAAGTCTGATCACTGGAATTATCTGTAAGTTTTATTGAACCTGGATTTATTCTTTCACCATAATATTGTTGAGGAACAGATATAACATTACACTTTTTATCATGCAAAACCCTATACATTTTATCAGTCTCATTTGGACCAAAAGTATTTATAGGTTCACTTAATTTTATAGAACCAGTTCCACCATAAAACATATGTCTTATTTGGTAGAAAAGTGGTTCACTATAATATGAAGATGAGTATGGATATACCGAAGATGAATATGCTCTAACTGGAGCCGTTGAAGGTGTAAACTTATAAAGACTACCAGTTATTCCTTCTACTCCTATAAAAGCACTTGAACTATCAGCATGACTAACAGTAAATGTCTTAAAGACTTTAAAAGGTTTTTTAGAAACATCGTCGGGTCCAATATTCTTAAAAAAAGACACTTGTGTACCCCTCTATGTTAAAAATCTAATCTAACTTTTATAATAGCCTCTCGAGAGAAAGATTTGAGTAGTGGCCTACTGAGTTTTGCAACTGCTAAAAGTTCATTATTATGATTATAAAGACCAACAGTAGTTATATATGTTTTGGGATCTCTAAAGAATGATGGATTCGTTAACGAACCATCAGACGATGTAAAGAAAGTGGGATTAGTACTAAAGTTAAATTTTCTATTTGTAGCTCTTGCAAAATAATGAGTTGTATTCAAAATTTCTTCTCTGCGAGCAACAAAATAGCCCGCTCCTACTGAAGCCGATATATGATTATATAAAGTTAAATGATTCATATCATTAACACCAGAAGATGTTGGCCATGGACTAGAAGCAACTACTCTGGATAATGAACCTGATGCTCTAAGCATATCAGGCCTTAGAACTATAATCCCTAAATCAGGATAAAATAATCCATATCCACCACCAGGTTGTTCATCTACAGTAAATTTAGTTACTGCAGTACCACTCTTAATAGAACCACTAACTACATTAAATACTCTACCACCCTGGTTTACAGCAGGATTAGTTGTAGCACCACTATCATCCATTAACTTAATTACTGAACCATCATCCGTGCCGCCGGCGTTGACATCGCTACCACTAATCCACAATTCCCAATTGCCTGGATCCATCTTTTCACGAAGTCTTGATCTTTGAACTGCTATTGCAAATATATCATTACTATCATTAGATCCAGCAAAAGTAAATTTAGTATCAGTTGGTGATAAAAGTAGATTTCTATATTGTGCATAAATATCTTTAGTAGGAAAGTTTTTAGTTATTCCATATGAACCACTACCAGCTATATGTCCATAAGCAATAGAAAGCTGAACTTCAGCTTCGCTATCTGTTTGCGGATTTGATTTGTAAGAATCCGTATAATACTGCCCACTACTTCCACTCTGAACTGAGGATGTGTAAAAAGTAGATAATGTTCCAACTCCACTCGACCACAATCCAGAAGAAACTGTTTGTCTTTGGTTTTTAATTACATCAAATTCTTTATCAAACCTTGTATAAATTTCAGCCATTTTTCAACTCCTTATGAATTTGCATTAACTGTAACAGGAATTGTAATAGTAGCACCAGTTTCATTTCCATGAATAGTTGCCTGAGTTACTATTGTTGAAGATGTTGACCTTGAAATCAAATTAAAAGATGAACCAACAACTGTAATACTCTTCTTTCGTTCTGTATCACTAAGAAATACAGGAGTTGTAGCACCTGTACTTACTACTTCTCCACCCTGAGCAACCACTAAATCAGCAGCATCAGAATTATGAAGAATTATAGAATATCCTAACTTAGCATCACTTCCATTTCTTGTTGTTGGAGTAATAGGTTGAACTACACCAGCATTTTTGAATAATATAGATGACTGCGGAACTTCAATAATTGGAAGTTTAGCAGTATCTTTAGGTAGAGATACTAATTTATATCTCATTACCTGGTTTTCATCAGGAAATGCTTCCAATACTGGCATATTTTCAATTACTGCCCCATACGAATTTGTTCCATCTGGATGTGTTACATCCCACAATGTATAATCTATCTCATCATCTGATAAGGCAAATTTTGTTATATTAAATTCATTCTCACCCCTAGCTAAAAGTTCTCTGCCCTTTTTTGTGAGAATTGCGTCTACTGTCGTTGTAGTATTATCAAGATAACCCATATCTTAGTCTCCTTTTAAATATGTTCACTATATATAAATATTAGAATTGAATTTTTTAAAGATGGTGTTTTTCATATATAAATAGTCATTTATTAATTTTTTATTCACAATTAGCCAAGCTCAGTTTTAAGTCTAGATTCACCAGGTTCCTGTACAACAAGTCTTGTTGGTTTAACAATGGTTGTCTCTATAACTGGCCCACCATCTGGTGTTGTATTAAAAGTTTGCGTACATCCTTCAAAAAACAAATTAGCTAAAGTAGATGATTGGTAATATTTTGTATCCCCTCTTGATCTAAACTCAGAAGAAGAATATGCATAAGGTAAAAATCCATAAGTACTATGCAACGATTGACTCAAAGAAGAAGAATAATAAAATACTCTTTCTCTATTATGTTCAGAAAGTCTTGATTCCGATATAAATGGTTGTGCACCTTCTATAAATACATAATCTGGACCCCCAACTGTAACAGAAGCGGTTGCATATAAACTACCAAATCCATGTTTTCCATCAATTGAATCAATAACACTCAAATTTGGTTCATCAAATATATCAGCAGACGCAGATCCTTCATAATAAGGATTTTCTGCACTCATACTTAAAGCAGCTGCTGGTCCATAACTAGTTAAATTAATTGTAGCCCTGAATGATAAATCTTCATAAGTTGGATCTCTTTGTAGAGAAGGATCTTTTGGTCTTTCAAATATATTAGGTTCAATAACCGTACCGAAAGTTGGTTTAGAACGAGCTGGAACTAAAGCTTTCAATTGGTCAAAAATAGTTTGATCATAAAATCTAATCATTCTCATATATGCCCAAAAATTTGCTGGACTATTCCATTTTTGCCAATAAGTACCCCTTATCTTTTCAAGTCCTCTATAAGTATATTTAGTTTTATCTCTTGGATCACCCAAATATTGATTAAAATCTAAATTAGCTACAGAACGAATAATATCTTCATTTACTACATCGGTTGGTGCAAAATATATTCCAAGTTTATTTGAATCAACTGGAGCAAAATCATATGAACTTAATTCAGACCTTTTTTGCATACTCAATTGACCATTAGCTAAACTGCTAGATTCAATTCTTACCTTATTAGATATTCTCCTATTTGGACCAACATTTGGAACAAACATTTTTTCTTCATCTACTACTGAACTAAAAGATGATGCTTTATTAAAAGCAGTATACCCTTTTGCGCTACCACTAGACTCATATGTTTGGTCAGGAGTTATATCTCTAATATTTGGATCAGAACTTAAATCTATATTATCATCAAAAGAATATCTTAATATTAAATCAGTCCAAGATGATGAGGCATGATTTCCATTATATGACTTCGGTGATGCAACATGATTATCAAATGCACTTTCATTTAATGATGTTCCCCACAATCTAAATTCCATCATTGAACCTGTAAGTTGTGATCCAACAGCACCAGATCCCAATCCACCAAGTATAAGTTTTCCTGCACCAGAACTTCCAGTAAATGCAGCATTATATGATTGAGATGCAACATTAGCATTGCCAGGTACAGTCATTGATATTTGGTCATTTAAGAAAATTTTACTTCTTCCAGAATCATATTTTTTTGTATAAAGAGTATATTTTATACTCTGATCTATTGCATCACTTGATAATTGCGCATCACTTGCAGACATTCTCGTTAACATAACAGACCAAAAATCACCATCAAATACAGAATATGCTGAGGATGATACAGTTTTATATCCATCAGAACCAGACAATCTAAATGCAACCCTACCAATATTATCAACAGAAGCATTATCTAATAACATTAATGCCCAACCACCAGCTTTATCTCTAACTAATGTTCTATCAGTTGTTCCATCACTTCCCAAACTTCTAAATCTAAGTTCTACTGTATCTGGCCTTCTACCAGTTCTTGAATCATTTTGCCAAGCAGCTGCAATATATTGACCAGCTCTAAAATTTAATGCTTTTGTGAATTTCTTTGTTATAGAATAAGAAGTTGCAGTTCCAGGTAAATCTGGTCCACCGAATTCTCTAACTCTTAAAATAGTTGATGGAATACCATAACAATTTATTATTGCTTTTAATGCTCTAACCGTACCTTTATTTTTTAAGAAAAATGGTAAATTATTTAATAATCTCTTCCATATTTCTCTCGATATATCTCTTTCTGGTACTTCTGAATATACAGGAGTTGTTGCCTTAGAACCAGTAACTTCCTTGCCTAAAGCATATCTACTAAGTGGTACTAAATCTTTTCCATCAAATAACTTTAACCCAAGAGACTTTGCAACATCATAAAGTAAATCCTTTGAAACTCCCTCTGTTAACTTATCATCCCTCGAATGTACATCAGTTAAACTTCTTATATAAGACCATACAATATCAAAATGATGACCTATCATATCCATAAAATCTAAAAAAGTACTATTTTCATCATTATCTCTTATATGTTGAGGCAATAAATTTACTAACCTATTTGGATTATTAACATCATATAAAGATGCTGTGTTTGCTGTTGTAGTAAACCAATTTGATGATTTTGAAGAAGTACTATGATAAACTACATAAGGATCTGCGACTGTCCCTGTTCCACTTTCCTTTGGCCAAGCACCATCAAAAAATTCACCATTAGAACTTGTAGAATAAGATGAACTCTTTTCATAAAGATATTTTTCATATCCATCAAATTCATTAATAAACTTCCGTTGTTTCATTTCCCATTTACCTATATCAGCACGAGCTCCACTTATTGATTCTAAAGAAGAACTCTGTTCTACATAAGATTCTATTTGTTGTAACTTATATTTAAAATTAGATAATCTCTTTTTTGCAGATCCAAAATGTACATAATTTTCATGCTGAGAATAATCAATACTTAAATCTACACTATCTGCACTTTGACTTATAAATTCATTTATTAAACTTTGAGATACACTTCCATCACCACTTAATATATCTAACTTAGTTTCATAATCAGTTGGTCTACTTCTTATCGCGGGTTTTAAAGATTCTCCATCCTTACTATCAAAATTTGGAGACCTAAGAAAAATAGCATCTATTTTTTCATCTACAAATGGAACAAGAAATACTTCCTCTTCAACTGAAGATAGCATTTCTTTAACAACTGTACATTTATCAAATACATTAATATCATCTGGTAACGATTCATATAATTTATATATTATTGAATGTGGCCAATTAACAATACTATCCTTATCATATTTCCAATTTGTAGATAAAGACATTACATTATCGCCAAAATTCAATAATGTACGCATATCTGATTTAGTAGCCGTTTTATAATCAACATAAAAAGATACTTTTTGTCTTGGTTTAGATCCCATATATGCACCATCTAAATTACCAACCAATGCAGCTGATTGTATATATGATTTATCTAACTCTATTGTATTCTTATCAATAACCTTTGTTACTATAGCAGTAAAATCTTTATAAATTGGAACATATGTTATTTGTTTTATTTGAGTTGGAGCTTTGGGCCTTCCTGGAAGTTTTGCTGGTAGTTTCTTCTTTTTCTTCTTTTTCTTTTCTACATTTCCTTTTACTATTTTTACCTCATCCTTTATTTCTGTTGGTGGAGTTACTTTCTTACCACCAGGCTTTTTAACTATTAAAGTTTCTTCTTCAACTTTTTCTTTTTTTCTTTTTCTTTTGGTTTTTGGTGTGGGCTGTCTTGTTTCAGCACCACTAGTTCTTCCACGTCGACCACGGCCGGCACCACCACCGCCACCAGCACCAGCACCACTAGTTCTTCCACGTCGACCACGGCCGGCACCACCACCGCCACCAGCACCAGCACCACCTCGTGAACCAGGTGCACCACTATCATCAAGCGTGCGAGCAAATTGTGGAATATCAGTTGTTTCCCATATAACCTCATATTTTACACTCATTAATATATCATCTGGAGGACCTCCAGCAGCGCCACCACCGCCACCACCAGAACTAGCTCTATCTTCACCCCTATCAATAGTATTCTTTTTCCCTTTTGGTAAATTAGATGTAATGCTTTCCTCTAATCTTTTTAAATTTTTCCTTTTATTTTCTTTCACACGTTTTAATTGTTTCTTCTTAGGAAGAACTTCTGGATCTTGAATTTGTTTTACTGCAGGAATAGTATCACCTGCGGGTGCAACTGTTGATGTTCCAGCATTTGGATTCGGTATCCAACTAACTTCTTCCTTATATCTAACAAGAAAAGCATCATTTATAGTAATAGTTCCACCTACCATTTCTTCAATAAATCCACCATCATCATTATGCAAGGTTGCTTTCCATTGAGTATCAGCACCTAATGTTGGAACTGCTCCAGATTGCCCACCTGGATTTAAAGCTATACTACCAAATAAACTTCTTTCAATTGGTTCATACCTAACTTCTGTAACTGCAAGGTTTTCAAATTCTTTTAAATATTCATTATCTTGAATATCTAATGGTGCTAATCTAACTTCTCTTCTTGAAGGTGATATTTCTTGAATAAAAAATTTATAATCCTCTACAAAAACTTCAACGGGTTGATCCACATTTCCACCATCACCCTGACCAATTACAGGTTCAGTACCCTTATAAATTTTATCTTCATCTGTTACATAATACTCTCCCTTATATATTGACTTATCTGCATTAACTAAAACTGTTTCTTCTGTACCACCAACTCTTCTTAAAAAATTATAATCTACTATATACCTTCCTTCCGAAAATCCCATATCTCTTAAATCATTTCCAGGTTTAAGTTTTAATTGATCACCATCCATAAAATCTTCAATAATACTGGAATCCAAATAATTATCATTTACATCATAAACATGAAGTTCAACATAATCTCCCCGTTTTCCAAAATCATGTACTGGTACTGGAACAGGAGAATGTATTATCTCAGCATCTCTAGGATTTAATCTATTTAGAATATGTTTTAATGCCACTTTCCTATCCTTTCTGTAATAATATTCTTTTGTTTTTTAATTTAAATATGAATAATTTCATTTAGATTATTTATTATGAACCAAATATCCTTCTGCAAAATAATTATGAGTTCCATCTACTTCAAGATTATATACTATTACTGATTCATCACTTAATTCAATTGTCTCTATCGTATGTTCTAACCCATCTACATGAAGTATTTTATTTCCAACTGACAAGTCTCCAGCTTCTACCCACTTGCCATCTGTATAAAATGGATGAATTGAAGTAGTTTTAATAGTTCCATTTAAAATCATATAGTATCTATCACTATGAACATATGTTTTTGTTACTTCAGAATCAATAATTGAACTTATTCCTACATCAAATGATTTTACAACATCACCCACTTTAATATCTTCAATAAATTTTACTCCTTCATTCATTTGAATTTGAGTTCCACCAACAAAACATCCACTACCACCACCTCTATCCTGGGCAGCTGCACCTGCAGTAGATGTTGCTTGTGCGGATGGAGTAATTCTAAATTCAACTGTATCAGACCAAGCTTCTCCAGACCTATCACTTACCTTACACTTTACATAAAAATTTTCCATAGTAATTCCATCTAGTAGCATAAACCCAAAACCACTCCTGTGGTGTGTTGCATCAATAATACTTGCACCATCAAGATCCAATCCTGCATTCTCACCATCTGATAAAGCCATTTGTTCATATTGTTCGGATATTGGTGTAAAAATTTGATAATCTCCTTGTTCACCTGATGCTTTCCAATGCCATAGATAAGTAAGTGAATCATCACCTTGCGCTGCAACTCTTATTATCTCATGAATTTTATCACGAGTTGAAGAAAATGTATGTGTATATGGATCATCAATCATTTCATGGGGATGATCAATAATCAAAAGTTTATCCCATCCAGCTGAAGCGGCAGGTTTATCAAATTGTACCCACTCATCATATGTATATGGTCTTTTTGTATTAGCATAACCTTCCATCTCAGTTACATAAGTAGTGTAAGCTTCTTGATCAGTTGCTGGAACTGTAGTTGTAGTTGTTGTTGTAGTACCACCTGTCGCAGCTGCTTGTGCATTTGCCAATTCAGCTTGTAATTGTTGTTGAACCTCTTGTAATGCAGTTTGTGCATCTTGCAATTGCATTATTTGAGTAGCTAATGCTTCTTTAAGTGCAACTATTTCTGGATCTTCTCCAGACACATAAGTTCTACTTACTTCAATTAAATAACTATGAGATAATAAAGTCCCAGTTGGTGATATATCATCTTTTAATCTATCATATTCTGCAAAAAGTTCTTCTATACTTAATCCACTACCCTCATCAATATTAACACTTAATTCTGTTATAGTTCTATCTACAACACTATTCAATAATTTTTTTCTTATTGCTGGTTGTGTCGCTTCAACAGCAACAAATTGATTTGGTCTATTTAAACCACTACCATCATCTGGATCTTCATATAAAATAATAGAACCATCCTCATTTCTTAAAGTTGGTGTTGAATTTGCACGAGACCCAGTAGCTCTCATAGCAACAAATTCTCTTTCTACTTGTTCGTCATAAGATCTTCTATTTGCTGAAATTATATCTTGATAATGTTCATTACTATCTAATTCTTCTTTAGTATATGGCATTTTATCTCTTCACTTTAAATTCCCAGCTATCATCAAATATCATATCTAATTCATCTGTAGTATTACTTCCGCTCACCACTTGAAAAAGAATTCTATAATCTCTTTCTGGTTGAAATGATGACAACCATAAATTAAAATAATTACCGTTTGAATCACAACTAACAATTGAACCTGTACCAAATGGAACAATTACATCTTCAGTAAAGGCATCCCTAACAGAATAATATGTACCATCTATATCCGTTGTACTTCCACTCGGTAAATACTTTACTGTAAGATTTTGGGATGTTGTAGAATATATTTTTCTTGGAAATCTAGTCCTTCCCACAAAATTAAATCTATGTTTTGTATTTTCTTTATATTCTGGCCTTAACCCCTTCATATAAATTACTGCATCTTGCAAATCAGATCCAGTTAATGGTGTTAAAGAACCCGTAGTCCAACTTGAATCATCCCACTCTACCTCTAATTTTGGTGGATATATTGTATGAGTATCCCTTGAGAAAAAACTTAAATGTCCTAATTTATCTGTACTACCTTCTGGTGCATTAGAATCTGTATTACCAATACTTCCACTTCTCTTTAACATAAATCCTTCATTTGCAACTGTACCAGATAACCACTTATTTACAATATCATTTACCTTCATTCTAATATCTATAGTATCAATATTTAATGACTGAGAAGCTTCGTATCCACTACCACTATACCAAGTACCTCCAGAATCATTAGAACCACTTACCCATTGAGTTGCAACACCCTCTCCATCTCTATATCTCCAACTTGCACCTTCCTTTGTAAATGGAACATCACTATAAGTTCCCTGACCCATAACCCAACTCTGACTTACTGGGTATGCATATAAACTTTGAGATGTTGCTAACTGTTGTGGATTAGCATCATATAAATTTAAATAATAATTTGCAGAAGTAGGAATTAAACCTCTTTGAATAGATGCTGATATATAACCCAAGTCAAATTTAACCAAAGCTCTAGTAACATTAACAACTGTTCCAGCACTATTCATATCTTTTCTTATTTCAAGAATTTCATCAAGCCCTGTATTAACACTTTGGGTTGCTTCACCCTGATATAAAGTTGTATCTTTTTCTGCGTACTCAAAATAATACATTACATATCTCCTAATGCTCTACCTTGAATATCAAGGTCAGGATATTTTAATTCAAAACAACTTGGATCCATAGAAGGATAAATAACCCCATCCTTTGTTGCTTCATTTATATCATAAATATTACCAGAATATCCGTCTGCGCTTTTCCATTTATTTTCAATTATTATTGGAAGAGAATTAGGATTATCTTGTGTTGGTGGAACTACTGCAGATACCCCATCAATCAAAGACATTTGATAAACTAAATCAGCTAATATAATTGGTTGATTAATTTGCCAGTTATCAGTATTAAAATAATCTTTTACCTTTTCGATACATCTCAATACTATCTCATGTTTATTAAATCCCTTAGCAGTAAGAACATTGAATTTAACACCAATATTAATAATCCAAGCATCCTTTAAATTAATTGCATCTGTTACCATTCTAAATTGCCCAAGATAAGTTTGTATATTTTCTTTAACAGCATAATTTAAAGCAACCAATTTTTTATTTGCATTATATCCTAACAGATATGCATTTAGTGCTAATGGATTTGGAATCCGAGTAGATTTTCCAGCTTTAATAGCAAGTTGATCTTCCTCTTCTGGAGTTAAATTTTCCTTAATAACTCCCTTCTTAACTAAATTACTACCTTTAGTTTTTTCTTTAACTGCATCAGTAGATGCCTCTAATTGTTCATCTTGCACAACATATGCTTTTGCAACATTACCAAATTTTGCTGGCAATGTATAAATTCTACTAATATAATCTTCCTTAGTTACACATCGAGCTTGTGCTTGAAAATGAGCAAGTGCATTATTTTTCATTTCAATTAAACTCTCTGAACTCTTTCCACCTGTTGCGGGGTCTGGATTATTTACTGCTACTGAACTTTTTACTGTAGATAAAGTAGCACTATCCAATGATCCTTCATCAATAGTAAAAGACACCTCAGAAAGATTTCTAATTTCACCTGCTGCAACATTATCACTTACACTACCACCATAAGAATATACTACCTTCAAAGTAGTATTAGAAGGTGCCTGACCATAAGTTTTAGTTTTAAGAAAATTAGTTGGATCAAATGCAGCATCAAATTTATTATCACCGCCCGGTAAAGTTGATCCTATACTATCTGGATTTGGAATAATCTCTTCATCTGGACTATCCGATACTCCAGCCCCAAATCTTAATTCAGTTTTATTATCTTTATTAATTCTTGATATAAATCGACGAGTTACTTTTCTTAATTTTAATAAATACGGAGCAGTATCATTATATTGTGCTAAATCTGGATCAGATGTAGTAGTATTTTCTGCTTGTTCAAATATAATATCTTGTGCTAAAACATCTACTTCATACCATTTATTACTATCACTATCAGTTACATTTATAATATCCATAACGTTTGAATTTGCTAAAGTAATCTTAGAATATTTTTGAGCAGATGCCATATCAAAATATTCTGTAGCAATTTTTCCACTAACCAATGTTGCCTTCTTCTTTAACAAATAATAAGTCGGTAAGTTAGTAACAGTACTTGTTTCATAAATATCAACTGTCATTGGATCAAAAGAACCAGAAAATTTAAAATTAACATCATCTAAAGTTCTAAATATAACATTATTTGTTTGGGATTCTATTCTCATTCCATCATCAATAGTTAAAGCATAAGTCATATCAGGTTGTACAGCATCTCCTGTTCCAGTTGCTGGTACTATTTGAAAAACATCTGCTTTAGTAACTGATGGTGCTGATAATTTTGGTTTGTATCCTAAAGATTGAACTATTTCATAAATAGTTTTTCTTTCTTCAGCATATGCTAACAACGATTCTTTAAATTGATTATCTATGTAATATGAAAGAACATCTCCCACATAAGAAGCCATTTCAATAAACATCATACCTGGAGATGATTCATTAAAATCACTATATGTATTTGGAAAATAAACTTTTGAAAATTCTATCAAATCATTTCGAAATGTAGCAAAATCTTTATTTAAATATCTTACTTCTTTTTTAATATCCTTAACCGGCATATTCTATCTCCTAACCTGGGGTAGTATTAAAAGGTAATGTCAATGTATCTAAATTTTCAGGATCTAAAGTTGTACTAAATTTAATTCGTACACTAATCATATTAGGGTTTGTCATATCCTGATTAACTGATACATCAGCAATAGTTATATAAGGTAGCCATATTGACACTGCATCATCTATTGCACTTTTTACTTCTTCTTCTATATCACCATCAATTTGTTCAAATAATATATGATGTAATTTAGATCCAAACAAAGGTTGTTGAACTCTTTCACCAGGAATAGTTTTCAAAAGGTTTTCTAAATTACTTAAAGATTGTTCAACAAGAGTTTTACTTTGATTGAAAAACCCAACTCCCTCAGACCTACCAAGTGGAAAAGTTAAACCTATCCAAGTATCTGGATTTAAATCATTTGCTAATACACCCATTTATTATTTTCCTTTATTATTTAAAGCTTTCATAACACCACTATAATCTCTTGTCAATGCATTCATAACACCCTCACCAACATCATCAACTGATACTCCAGCCTCTTTAACTGTTTGAACTGCCGCAATCTGTCTCTTTGTTTCTTCATTACCAGCTACAGTTGTATCTCCGTTCCCTACTAATGCAGCCATTCTATTTGTATCAAATGTTTCTCCAGTCATAGTTGGATATGGTTCATATCCAGTTTCTCCTGGAATTCCACCCTTTGTTTCATTTAAAATTTTATTCAAAACAGGATTCTTAGAAAGTTTTTCCTCTTTCTTTTTAATCGGTTTTGAAACTACTTTTGATTTTGATTTTGAAACAATAGGTTTATTCTCTTTAATAAATATCCTATTTACTTCTTTTTGAACTTCTTTCCTAACTATTTCAGTTATTATTTTCATTAATTCACTTTTTGTCATAATTGACCCCTTTTCTTTCTAAGCTAAAACTTTATATCCTACAAATGGTACTGGTGGCGCACTTGGAATAGCTCCAGTAACTCCCAACAAATGAGTATCAAATGCCATAACTAAATCATTTAAAAATGTATCTATATCAGGCCTCCCAGGATTAGATGGATAATCCACCCAAACAGGCGGAGCACCAGGAGAAGCAATAACTGCTGCATTTGATAATACAGTACCTGGTATCCAATACATCATTAATCCCATTTGTAATTGTTGTCCTATTTTAAATATCGTTTGTTGTCCATTTAAAGTAGCATTAAAAGCTGGTTTTAACATATTTAATAAACCTGCTTTATTACCAGAAAGATATTTTCCACCAGCCGCTACCCCTTGAGATCCTAATGCTGTCATAATTGCTATATGATATTGGTCAACTATTAACGTAGCAGCATCTTCACCACTCTCAAAAGTTTCCCAACTTGCTTTATAAGTTTTTTTAAACGTATTCCAGCCCATATTAAATAGTATAATTTTGTGCACTCAAAATATCTTTTACTTTACCTTTTATTTTTGCTAAGGATGTTCCCAAAACTCCACCTGTAGTTTGAGAAGCATTTAACGGACCTGTAGGTCCAGCTGGTGTTGGTATGGTATGTATTCCATTAATAGCATCAATCAACTCCACCAATAAATCATGTAACACCTGCCCCTTAACAATTGGTTCACTTGCATCTGGACTTCCTAAATAAATTTCTGCTGTTTCTATAACTGCTGATGTATTAGAAATTAAATTTATATTTTTTCCTGCGAAACAATATAACTCCCCATCATTTTTTGCATTAAAAACTATCCTATCAGAATTTAATATAATTTGTTTACCATCTAAAACTGGAACTTCTGTAATAAAACCATCCGTTGCAGCAAAACCCAAATCTACTTCCTCATCCGTTGTCATCCATAGAGAAGAACCATCAGCATCTATATCTTCATTAACTGGCTTATTAGGTGTCTCAACTAAATCATCTACAATATCCTGTTTTTCGAATTTCGATGCATCTGTTAATTGGCCAACTCTCAATAATATATTAGGACTTGGTTCTTCACCTTTTGGATCAGCACTACCAAATCTAATAGACTGTCCGAATCTTCCATTGATAATAGTATCTCCAGGTGCAGGTTCTAACTGTCTTATATCCCAAGTTGGAGCAATATTAAATTCAGTTTTTTTCTTATCCTGTCCAGGAGTACCAGTTGCACTAGTTTCTACTGAACCTTCAGTGTTTGATTGTCCATTACTTCCCAAACCACCAATGTTACTTCTACCTGGCCAAATATTATTATTAACACTACCTAAAAGATTTATTTTTTGTTTGTAATATAATTGCTTTAAATAATTACCAACTATAACAAATTCTCCAACTTCGGGAATTTGTTTAATATTCGGTTCTATTGGTTTAGCCCACAAACATTCTTTTTCATCTTTACCTTGTTGACTATATACTTTTCGTACTTTTACTGCACCAATAAAACTAAATTTAGGTTTCCCTTCATCAGTAATTAATTTATTTCTTTTTAAATCATCTTCACTAAAAATAATATCTAAAACTTCTGCAGCTTCTAACTCATAAAATTTTGTTCTACGAGCTGCTTCAATATCTTCTGAAAGAACACTTGTTACATCAGTTACACTTGCAACTCCTGCACCAGGCGCTTTGTAATTAGTTCTCTCACCTGTTTGTCCAAAATATCCATCCGACATATTAATTTACCTCTGATAACTCATCCACATCTAAGTTAATTTCATCTGATCGTTTTTGTAAATCTTTTACTGTAGTATCAAGACTTGTCATAAGTTGTTCCTTTTCTGAATCTGATAATCCAAATTCACTATCACTTGTTCCCCTATTTTCAGCAGCAACTATCTTCTGTACAATTGCAGCTAACTTAACTAATTGTTCATCATTTTTAACATTTATTTCAAGATACTCTTTAACCATAGGAATTATTTGTACTGCTGTATCACCATCTTTGATAAACTGTACTATTTCTTTGGTTAATACTTCTAATTGCCTTCTATTTTCTTGAGAATTATCATAAATGTCTTTAAATAAAGAAGATAAATTCTTTCCTTTAAAAATTTCATATTCATTACTCATAATCGAATTTCCTTTAAATAAGATGTTATAACTCAGTTATAAATATTGTAAAACTCAAAAATGGGTTATATACATATATAAGAAAGTTTTTTACTAAATATATATAATAGTTATTATTGGTAGATAAACTACTAAGGGTGGAAGTCCCTTTTTTGTTTAATTAACGGGAGATTAACCATGAAGGAAGTCGTAGCAATGGTCAAAGGTTGGTTAGATGACTTAGTTCATCTAATGATATCTTTCGTAGCAATAGGAGCCGTTGGCGAAGTATTGTTCGGAAGTGGCGTCTTTGGCGTAAATGTTATTGGTAACCTGACATCAATTATAGGTACATTTGGCGAATCAGGTTTCGCTGGATTAGTTGCCTTATTAGTGTTAGTGGGTTTATTCCGTAAATAGGCCTTAAGGAATAAAAAACAAAAAGGGGGATTATGAATCCCCTTTTTTTGCCTTAAAATATAGAACCAGTATTTGCGGTATCTAAATCGCCAGTAGATAAAAATTCAAGAAATAAACTTTTATAATACTTTTTCATTACATTAACTACTCTTGTAATATGTTGAGTATTTGAACCAGTCATTTCTCTTATTAAAACATAGAGTGCTTTTTTATTAAAGTTTTCTACATTTTTAGACCTTCTGAATAACTCTAATACAGCATCAGCCACATTAATATCCTTTTGCCTCTTAAATATATTAGTAATATTATTATCCCAATATTCTAATAACCTACCAACAAATTCTTCATGCATACCAACCCCCTGTATAGTATCTGGTTCACTAGTATAGTTTCTACCAAAATCAAGTACTTCCATCTTTGTATGAGTTTTCATTTTCTTATAATTGTTATTATTATGTAGAATCAAATAATTTTTTGCAACTATACTAAAATAAGAAAACGCTTTTCCCTTACCTTCTTGAAATTTATGCATATTTAAAACAAGAAAAGAAACTACTTCATGTTTTACTTGTTCAATAGGAACATCAAAATAATAAAACTTAAAAGTATGAATTATATTTTCCACCAATTTATCAAACGGATAATCAATATGATCATTATAAATTATATTTTTTAACCGAGTGTCATCAGTTTTGTTATATCTAATTATAGCATTCTCTGTTAATTGTGTGAAATACATTCTTGATTTTGCTTTTTTACGTGGCATCTACTTCTTCTCCTGTGAATTTATAAAGTTGTGAAACTGTTTCTTTTATTTGTTCAAAAATTGTACCAACCTCATCATCAGCTTGAAAATGACCTCTTTGATCTATTACCTTTAAATCACCTTCAATCTGAGTAACACTTTCAGTAAAACTTTCTACCCAAGTTTCTAACATTTCTGTTTTTCTATTTAAATTCCATATTACATATCCTTCAGCAAGAACAGCAATTCCTAATACTATTTCTATTATCATTATTTATCTCCAAACAACTCATCAAATAAGTCTTGATGTTTTTTATTTAATACTTCATCTTCACTATCATCAGTTGTTGTATTTGTTACTTTTTTAATGTTATGTATTCTTTCCTTAACTTCAACCTCTTCTTGCTCTTCCCCCTTTCTCCATACATCATTTTCAATATGAGTTGCCATTGAATCTGCTTGATGTAGAATATAAGCAATATTAGACCTTAATCTCCAATCGGGATTATAAGATATATAATAAGATTTATTTGCTTCTTCATATAACCCATCAGTTAATCTTAAACCAATATATTCCCACTGCGACATTGGTATTTTAAAATGCCCTAACAAAAACAAAGCCCTATCTGTTACAGACATATATTGTAATTGTGGATTATGTGCAAATATTTCACCACGGTTCTTTCTAAACCACTCATTATCTTGAGGAATATAATAATCATTATCCATATCACCAACTTTACCTAAGTCATGATGCATAGCTGCAAAAATTAATTCTTCATCTGTAAAATTAATAGTTGCTCCATTCTTAACCCACAACTCTTTTATTTGAACTGAACAATTTATAACATTCAATACATGCTCAACATATCCACCAATATGTGCATTATGATAATGTTCTTTACCACTTGCTGGCGCCATACACATTCTATCTTCAAAATAATGATACATTTTAAGAAGTTTTTCCCTTCTATTATCAGGATAATCTTCCGGAAATGTATCTTTAATAAGTTGTATTAACTTATTCCAATTCTCTTGTATTTGTTCTGGTGTTAATTCTTTCATTTATAACTCCTTAATTTAGTATTTTATTAATTAACTTATCAAATCTTTTTATATAATAGGTTTTATCTTTTATTTTATTTAAATAATCTTCGTGAATTTTATTAAATGTTATTTCTCTAAAATCCTTATCTTGTAAATCTTTTATTTTTTTATGTGCCTCTTCAAAAGAATAACATCTTTGCCAATCATCAAAAACTAATGTATTATTTATATCATAATTCTTCCACACTAATGGTATAACTCCACATGCTATTGCTTCATTATATCTAGAAGTTGTATATTCATCATAACCTGGCCAATTAAAACATAATGTTGCATTACCTTTACACATCATTGGAATTATCTCTTTCATATTAGAAGTAAAACTATAATCACTATTCCCAATAACCGAACCAATAAAAAAAGTATCCAATTTATTTTTCTTCATACGAATGGCTCTTAATATTCTATCTCTCTCATCATCTGATTCCTTGCCCTTTTCAATTATATCACCATACTTAAATAACTTCTCAGGAGGTGTTTCCCTAACAGAATGCCTCTTTGAGCTTCCCCAATAAACAAAATCATATTCTTTATCAAATGGTATATTATGTTTATTAATATATTCTAATAAAAAATAATATTTTAATGAATGTATTCCACCAACAAAATCACACTCATCTATAAAAGATAATTCAATATCATTATTAGGAAATGTATATTTTCTATATAAATTTTCATCATCAGCTCTATCACTTCTACAAACTATTATATGTTTACCATCAATTATTTTTCTAATATTATTTAAATGCATATTTGTTCTATCAAGATGTAATGGATCTATTCTACCAGGCACATGAAAAGTATATTCAGCATCTGATAATACTACAACATAATCAGCCATTTCAATTGTCGAATAATCTTTTTTGGGCATCCTATTACCAAACTCTATTGAATAAAATGTATAATTATATTTATCTCTATACTTTTCCATAAACTCTGTAATAACATAATAAAAACTATCCATTATAGAATTTAATGGTTCTACATATCTATCAGTATTTCTTAATCTTGCAAAACATATAACTGGCTTAGTATTAAAGTCAAAGAAATCTTTTACATAACTACCCACTATCTATCTACCCACTTCTCCCAAATATTTTTCTTTTGCTTCTTCCCAAGAAATATTTAATATGCCATCATAAAATAATTTCTCTGGTTTAATTCTATCTTCATCTAATAATTTTACATACCTTCTAATTGCTTTTGGTTTCCACCATTTATTAATATAATCAACATCTTCTATATACTTCTTTTTCATAACCAAATCTTTTTCATCAATCTCTTTTCGTAAAAATTCCTTTCCATTCTCATATATGTCTGCAAAATATATACCTCTCTTAAAACCATGCTCATAATCTTTTAACTTAATTCCCAACTCTTTAAAAATCATTTTAATAATTTTTTGTTTTACTCCAGTTGGTGGGCCTGCTACTCCAGGTTTTTGAGTAGTTTGTTTTTTATATTCCTCTTCTCTATTATCCTTTAACCAATCATGCCAAATCTCATAAGCTGAATCATCTGGTTTCAAAGCAATCCTACCTTTAGATGAACCTAATGTTTTCCAATGTGGAATAGAATTATACATTGAATGAACTCCATACAATGATGTAGTAGATAAACCTACTAATGTTTGATTATATAATTTTTTCCAAGCTTCTCTAACTACTGAAGATGTAACCATAGAAGCAACTAATTTACCACCTAAGAAATTAAAACCTAATGGTTGAACACAACATATAGTAGTAGCAATTGAAGTATAATTTAATTTACCATCTTTAAATTTATTATCCTTTGTCCATCCAATTAAAGTATCTCTAACTCCCAATGAAGTAACATCAGAACCTAAACATATCAACCCTAAAACTTTATTTGTATTTTTATCTTTAACATAAAATTTTAAATTTCTACCTGGATTTGGAGTAAACTCCATTGTATGAATTAATCTACGAAACAAAGTCCAATTCTCAACTTCATCTCTATTTCCTTGTTCTACATACTCTACAACTGGATTTATAGATTCCACTTCCAATATAGTTCTTGGTTTATCATAGATATCCGTTGGCATCCAAATAGAATTTTCCAATCTATCAAATTTAGATGCCTTTTGAGTCATACTATAAACATCTTTATTAAACTCTTCCCATTTTTTATAAAGAGTAATTTCCTGTACGGACATTTCTTTTAAAAAATTAAGATTGTCTATAAACTTTTTTTTCTCTTTTTCGTAATCGAATTCTACTTCATCAAAGAAATCATCGAAAGACATATAACCTCTAATTTAATTATTTACGTTTGCTAACCAAGACATTTTATATATTTGTGCATCTACATATTTATATGGTTTAACATCCGTTGATTCAAGAATATCTACCATGTTGACCCATTTAGGATTCATCGTATCTCTAACTTGATACACACCATCCTTATGATTTGTTCCCCTAATTAAAATAAAATCTCCATAATCAAATGGGCCACCCCACCGATCAAGAAGATTTCTAGATAAAGCAACAAACTTATATTCAGATGCTCTGCTAATTTTAATATGAGTTCCATCTGCTGTAATGTTTGGGGTATTATCTGTTTGTGGATATATAGGTTGATACATTGTTACATCCACTTCTATACCATATTTATGGAATTCATTTAACTCTGTTTGTATAACCCCATTTTTTTCTATCAACTTATCTATTTCATCAACATAAAATTCTCTATTATTTTGAAATATATTTATGCTGTAAAACATATTGATTAATGTAACAACTATTATTGATGTCATAGCAACATCTGATCTCATAATATTCTCCTATTTGTATTTGTTATTAATAAATATACAATTTTTATTTGTTATTCATTTTTTTGTGGAGCTGGGGAGAATCGAACTCCCGTCCAGTCTGCTTTTTTCAAAGAGTCATTCACAACTTAGTTGATTTCTAATAGGATAAAATCAACAAAACACCATCGAGTTCGTAACCTCGACTCCGACAACATATCTCTCTGTTGCTAAGGAATAGTTTTCCACTAAGGTAGGATACTATTTCACCCAACCGTTTGTCTAACTTATTTTATGCTCGGGTGTTAGACAACCCAAGGACTTATGCGTAAG
>Ga0098047_10000253_pt1 | contig 21427 bp, 26 predicted proteins | sample 12_taG_FD_92585 | JGI IMG/M metagenome (GOLD analysis project Ga0098047, IMG submission 92585) | Marine viral communities from the Subarctic Pacific Ocean - 12_ETSP_OMZ_AT15267 metaG | ecosystem: Environmental > Aquatic > Marine > Oceanic | place: Subarctic Pacific Ocean | collected 2015-01-16 | reverse complement strand
TGGGATATGTTTCTGTACACGACTTTTGGGGTTCAGCTTCCTAACCCTTTTCCTTCTTGATCTCGTCTAGTCGTTTTGTCACTACATCCTGTGGGTTGAATAGAGGGCAGACATACTTGTACCCGCACCAGTTGCAGTATTGATTCTGCATAGGGCACATATCTGCTTTCTTGCTCTTCCTAATCTTCCAGACCTCATCTATCTTTTTCCGAAGATAGGCAGCTATCTGAGAGTTTGAGTAGTTTACCGATACCAGCGTATCAGTAAGAGGATAGTAATGAGCGACAGCAATATTCTCTATGGGGGTTTCATATAACTTATGAACTGCAAAGCAGTACCCTTGGAGTTGATCGTCTTGATACAGATCAAACTTAGTCTTCTGTCGTTTACTAGTCTTGTAATCAATAACTAAGTATCCTCCATCCTTCCCTCTGATCACTCTGTCTATGATACCGTTAACAGAAATATCATCCTTGACGGTAACTTCGTATACCTGTTCGGTAGCTCCTGCTTCTGCTAACTTAGCGTTGAACTTTAGGAAATTTCTTAGACAGATATCAATCTTAGGGGTATAGGAAGAACCAAACTTATACTTACTCTTCTGCTCCTTGGCGTGTTCCTGTAACTCTTCTAAGGTTGTACAGGCAACCCCCTCTTCTAAGATTTTATGGATATAGGATCCAAAGTGAAGTGCGTCCCCATTTGTTTCGTCCTGGGGAACTCGTTGGACATAGCGGTATAAATATTTCAGTTTACACTCTGAAAAGGTGTTCGCTTTCGACTGTGATATAGTGGTACAATACATGATAGCCTCCACCGTAATTATAGAGTACTTAACCTCCAAATTTGAAGGAGTAGGTAAATTCTCAGCTAATGAGCAAGAATTCTTAATTCCCTCTATATTTAGACAAGGGGACACCAGACTAAAACTAAGTATTAATACCCAGACTGGATTGTGGCAGGACTTCCTCTCAGGGGAGGTAGGCAACTTCATCAAGCTGTACGCTTTACTTGAGGATAAAAGCTACCATGTATCAGAGTCTGAACTCCTGATTAAGTCTCTCTTTAAGAATGATGAGAAAAGCATTCCCTTAGTTAAAGAGAAGATTAAAGAAGAATCTCCTTTAGGTGAATTAGAGCTTATTAACGCAGCATCCTATGAATCCAAGGACTCGTTGATTATTGCTGCATGGTGCTTCTTATATGAGAGGAGCTTGTTAGATCTAGAAGAGGATAGGTTTGTATATTACTTAGAAAGAAGCGGAAAATATAAGAATCGGCTCATCATCCCGTTTTCTAAAAATGAAGTAATGTATTACTTCCAAGCCCGTGCGTTGGATAATTCTCAGTTTCCTAAGTATCTCAACCCGTCCGTAGACGAAGGGGTGCGCCCCTCTCATGTCCTCTATCCTTTCGATGAAGAGGCTTCCTCTCTAACGGTCTGTGAGGGTCCCTTAGACGCTATCTCTCTCCAGCTACAAGGTGTCAACGCGACCTGTACGATGGGCTGTAGCGTCTCTCAGGAGCAGCTAGACATACTCAAGGATTTTGAAGGGGAGATCATCCTCGGATACGACAATGACGAGGCTGGGATGAGGGGTATTCAGAAATTTGATAGACTTCGAAAGTGCAAGATGATGCGGGAAGTGTCCATTTGTCATCCCCCTACCGACTTCAAAGATTGGAACGATGCCCATGTAGAAGGTTGGGACCTTAAAGAGTGGATCGAAGAGGAATCAGTTAAGTACGATTACGAGTATAAGATCCTAAATTCTCTTTAAATAATCGTATTTCCCGAACAATACCCGTTAATTGTAGCACAATCTTTTGTAGAGGGATCCTGACTCCACCCTTCTTGAGCCGAGTCACCACTCATATATGCTACTATATCGGCTGCTAAGTTTTCTCTATCCGCATTGTTAAAATCGGCATTATCACTCATGGCCTCCTTATAGAAATTGTTAATTGCGGCTGGGAGATTCTTTAAACCTGTTCCACATTCACTACCCTCATTAAAATATTCTTTTGCTTTTGCAAGAGGTCCTACACATTCACCACAGCATTTAGTCATGCTTGCCGTAAATTCCCACATATCATTTCCTACCCAATCTAAATGCCAAGGCCGATTTGAATCCCAACTAGTATCATCACAACGCCAATAGCAAGAGACATCCTCGTATGCCGATATTGTCCAATGAACACATGGGGTAGCTTTTCCATTTATAAAATTAGTTTGAATATTCATAGACATTGAGATACTAGCGTAAAGGTAACATTTCCAAACCAAGTCGTCCCCCAGGTTTTGATTTTGTCTAATGTCCCGATCTCGCTTTAACAAACCCATATATCGGGGATCTAATAAAGCTTTAGTTCCATCTATTGGTCGAGTACTCATTTAGATAATTACAATCCCTGGTTGCCAGAATTTACATTGTCGGACACAATCCCCGTAATTAATATTCTGATTGAAGGTGGAGTTCCAATAACCTGAAGTATCGGTCCCTCCTGCCCCATCACTACCATTTAGATCATAGGTTCCAGGCAGGTACATTCCCGTAGCATCCCAACTTTTTTCGCAAATACCCGAAGTACCTACAGCCCCAGACACTCTAGTATAACCAGCAGAAGTAGTATACAACCATCCCGAAGTTCCCCACCCTCCTGATAATTGATTACTGAAATAATCTATATCATGGAGTACAGTTAATCCACTAGCAAATGTTTGTGTAGTATGCTGAGTGTTGACAGTCTCATGCATGTGATAAACAATATAAGATCCTGTAATGTCCCCAAAAGAGCTAGGACTTAGGGGGTTGTGATGGAATTTCCATTTCCTTTCCCACCAACCCGTTAAGTTCTGGGTCTTCTCAGTCCACACCGTATATGCCGTAGCACTAGCGTTGCCTGACAGGTTAAGAGTCCCCTGTCCTGGCGTTAAGTTCATATTAGCTCCAGCAGCGGCTGGATTAAACGGTGAGTCTGGTACTAATCCCATAATTTATTCTCCTATCTTATATAGTTGAAGAAAAAACAAACAAGTGAACTATCTCACTATAAAATGGAAAAGAGGACTAAGGATAGTTTCATTGATGAGATTAAATTTTACTTGGGCCGTGTAGGCTCCTGTGGCTGCGCCTCCTCCATTAGCGTTTAGTACTCCCTGCAAGCCAGTCGTATCAAGCGGAAATACTATTGTATTATCAGAAGTAACACTAATCAAGCCACTTGCAGTAGCATTATCAAACCCAGAAACAGTAACTCTAGAGGGCAGGTTTACATCTTCATTAAGTTTTTTAATTTCAATTTTAGGTGAAGTAATAGCCGATTCTCTAAAAATATTTACAACACCATCTGTAATATTCTTATTTTCTACTGTAATCTCGTTAGTAAATTTTAGATTTACCTTAGACCCCAAGGGGATGTGTCTAGTAGCTAAATGAGTATGAGTTTTTAATAGAAGGGGTTCCGTGATGGAGAATATTGTATCCCCAAATAAATGAAAATTATTTATTAAAGTTTGAAAATTAGACCCTTCGACCATTTTAACGGTCCAAACATCAACCCAATCAGCCACAGAGGAAGCCGTATTAGCAATTCTTCCGTCTTGCCAGTAACCAGAAAGGTCAATAGTCCCGTCGAGGACTACAACATACTGTCCCTCCGCTACTCTAAAAACGCTGCTGGCAAAGTTATCGTTCTCCGCTCCATACTCATCAGGATCAAAGGACTCAACTTCACTAGGATCACCAGACGGCGCAAACCTCATATAAGGACTTGCACTAGAAAGGACTAACCCATCGGTGCCAATGGTTCCAGAAATGCTGGCTTCATTTAAATCATCCTTTCTAAAGATCATTACAGAGCTTACTTGATAAGGATCAACATAAACTCCGTCATTAACAAAGAAAGTCTGTAAACCTACCCTCTGTAGAACCGTAGGTCGGTTTCCCCTATCAATTATGGTGTGCCCGTTTAATTTCGTCATTTTCTCTTTCGATCTCTTCTTTAAATAATTTCAAAAATGAAGTTCTCTCTGTTCTAGTCAGAGATTTTACATCTGTGTAAGTGAAACCTATCCTATGTACAAGTATATAGGCTTCTAAAAGAAGTTCATCTAGATCAAGTGTCTGATCTAGCTCAAAGTAAAAAAATCGGTGCCGATGGGCAACTCCGCGATTTCTATACTGCCGCACCCATCACACTTGAATTGCCCCTTAGTGTCAAGCCCATACTTAGTTCCAAAGATCTCATTCATTAAGATATGTACATCTTTAGAGGGCAGTTTTTGGATAACTTTACCAATAACTGCCTTATTTGTGTTTCCATCAATCTCCATCACAAATCTCCAAAGGTTATCCATTATTTTTGCACTATCGGCTAAGTACCCTTCGTCTATAACTCTAGGAAACCTAACTTTAGCCGTTTTTCCTATTTTTTCTAATAATACTTCTCTTGGATCTTCTAACTCTTCTGGAACTTCATTAACTTTGAAGGTGTTAATGTTAAAAGTGATTTCGTTTTTTAGACTACACTCATTACACACTACATCCACGGTATAGTCGGCTCCGAAAGAGATTTCTCTAACTTTCATTAATAGGTAAAGCTTATCAAATTGAAGAAGTTGGTTAATATCGAGATTTGTCACACATCTGGTTAATAATACATTAATTGAATCTCTATTAGATGCTTGAACAATAGCCTTTTCATCACTAAAGTCCATTGGGCGTACTTTTACTCCTTCTGAGGGATCTTTTAAAACATAGAATTTGCCTCTAGAGGGCAAGTCTATAGCTTCTTCTAATTCAGAAGGTAAGTTTTCTAAAATTGTATCTACGACTTCAGCTATATTAGGCTGCTGATCACCTAGTTGTCCAAGTTGCGGTTTTTCACTCATAAAAATCTCCAAGAATGGGGGCAGTCCTACCTATAATAGATAAAATGAAAATAAAAGTCGGAATTATAAAATCTAAAATAGAAACAGATAATCCTGACCTGTTATCTGCGTTAATAGACTTATATAGTTTCAAAGTCCCAGGGCATGAATACACGGCAAGCTACCGAAATAGACATTGGGACGGCAAGAAACGATTTATAACTCAGTCAGGAGTATTTAGAACAGGCTTACTAGAAAGTATTCTCAAAGATCTAGCTAAGGTTAAGGCTACTCCTACCATAGTATGGGACACTCCTCCATTGTTTCCTCCTAAGATCCAGGAGATTGAAAACTTCACATACTATGACTACCAGTATGAGCTAATACGCCAAGGGTTGGAGAAAGGGAGAGGTGTAATCAAGTCTCCCACAGGTTCAGGAAAAACTCTAATCATGGCTGGACTCATCAAGACTCTTGTTGGAAGGAAGATGGTTATCCTGTTCAATGCTAAACAGCTACTAACACAAACTTATGATTTTCTTACTGAAACTTGTGGGATGGACAATATTGGCCTTTGTTTTGGTGAGGGTTATATTTACGGGGATATTATGCTATGTACTGTCCAAAGTATCGAAAAGATCCTCGAAACCCACCTTGACGAGGCCGAAGTCTTAATGGTAGATGAGTGCCATGAGTTTGCAAATGGTAAAATAACTCTTCCTGCAATTCAAGCATTCCCTAATGCATCGTATAGGTTTGGCTTTACTGCTACTCCTCCTAGAGATAAGATTCCTTATTATAACTTAGAGAGTTCCTTTGGCCCTATTCGGGAGATAGTTAATACTAAAGATCTTATTGAAGAGGGGACGCTGACTAAGCCTATAATACAACTCATAGATAGGACTTACTCTGCTAGTGGAGTAGATGAAGATATGTCCTATACTGATATTTATGAAGAATTTATTGTTAATAACGATCTAAGAAATAAAACCATAAGAGAAATTGTAGATGACATTAAAAAAAGGAATAAAAGAGCCCGTATACTTATACTTACCAAATCACTTGGTCATGGAAGAGCCCTGGAAAACTTACTTGGAAGCGAGTCCCAGTTTCTGGAGGGGGCTACTTCCATTGGAGAACGGTATCAAGCTATATCTAGATTCCGAGGATGCAGAGAGTCTAGCGTCCTCATTGGTACTAAAATCCTCCAAACAGGGATTAATATTGAAGAAATCACCCACTTCATTAACGCCAGAGGAATGAAGTCTGAAATAGCTACTATTCAAGCTTTAGGGAGAGCGTTGAGAAAACATGAATCCAAAGAAGTAGTTTACATTTATGATTTCTTAGATAAAGAAAAATACCTTAGATCTCATTCACTATCACGGAAACGCCACTACAAAAGAGAAGGTCATGAGGTTAAAATACTATGAAAAATTTGAATGATTTAAAAAAGCAGAAATATGTATTCACTTCTAATGAAAGATCAAATATTGATTCAATCATGGAAGATCTTAAGTTTGTTAAAACAAAAGAAATATCAGAAGAAGGATACAAGAGACTCTGTGCTATTGAAAGAGAAGTTAGAACGCTTAGGGATAAATATACCCAAAGATATATTAATCTGCTAAAACAGCAGCATATGGTCTAATCCTCTAGAGTAGGTATAACTATATTGGGATTGCCTAACTTTAGTTTTAATCCCCAATTTTCCATATCTCTCTTAGTCCATTGATCTTCTAAGCTACTTTCTAAAGCATCAAGTTTATAATTAATGTGATTGAGTTGAGTACTGATCCACACCACACCACCACATAAAGCAATAACCATCCCTAATGGTATTAATGTGTCCTTTGAAAGGGCCATTTTTTTTGGCTCAGTCATTACGATAATCTCCTAATCATAATTGTACATCCTGCAACTGGTGTTATATCTGTCGAACCATCATCCTCGTAAGTAGCATAAACAGAGTCTCCAACTACTGCCTTATATACAGTAGAAATACTGTTCTCTTGCGGATCAATAGAGGAATGCATCCTAACATCAAATGTATTCAGTACAGAAGAAAACCCCCCAGTTTTCTTGACTATCTTCAATGTCATTGTAGTTGTGGAATCAACCGATAAATTTACAACCGCATTAATTTCATATATTCCAGCCGCACTAAGGTTAAAAGCTTTGTCCGTATCGTTCCAGGTAATATAGTTAGGATTAGTTCCAAAAACAGTTACAGTAGCACCACCCCCAATATTTGTCTCATCAGGGGTTGATGTGCCATCAGTTGTTGTTTGCATAAAACAGTAGGGAGCAGGGATAGGACAAGTAGAGGCAGCTATATTGGTTGCACTAAGAGTTGCTCCCTTAATAGTCCCAGCAGCAGTTATAATATCACCGAAATTAGCAGCCCCACTAATATTAAGCGTCCCTTCTCCTAATATTTCAGAGGTATCATTTCCGCTTAAAGTACTATTAAAATGAAGATTACGACATTCAATAGTATTAGAAGATACATCAATATCCCCAGCCCCCAGGTCTGAAATAGGAATATCTCCAATAGAGATATTAGCCCCTACGCCGCAAACAATGTATCCTAGACCAGCGGGAGCAGCACTAACCGCTGTAGCCATAGAAGAGGCAGCGACTGCCTCCTGACTTTTTGGGATTAGGTCTTCATCAGTTGTGATGCTTAAAAAAAGTACTTGGTCTGCCATACTGGTGTCTCCTGAGTATTATAGTACTTTTAGTTATCTTCTCCGTCTTCTCGGTCTACTTCCTGATTAATATCTCCTAAAATGTCTTCTAAATCTCTCATGGCTTCCATGAAGTCCTCCTTGGACACCTCTTTGTCAGGGAGATCATCTGCTTCTTCTTTTTTCTCTTGTTCCTCATCTTCCTTGTCTTCTGGGTCTTGCTCCAGAGGGTCTGGTTTTTCGGGTTCTCCCTCTTCTGGATCCTCCTCCCCATCTTGTTCTTCTAAAGCTTCCTCTTCTGTATACTCAACTACTCCCTTATACATATTGTTGGTTTCTACATCATTGGACAAATCACCATCCCAATGATTAATAAGCTCCTCACCTTCAAACATATCACCAAACCCAGCAGCCTCAAAAATAAGTCTTAAGCAGTCATTTACATCCAGGCTCTGCACACCAGACTTGGTTTGAAGAAGATTAGCAAATTCTCTTAGAACTTGTTTCTGTGTGGAACTCTTGGGAGATATTCTAGCCATAGACTCTAAAACCACCACTTGAGTATTAGTAAGACTCTTAAAGGTAGGTGTATCCTTTAAATTTTGAATATTAATCCCATACTTCTCATTTAAAACCTTAATTAATTCAATTTTTACAGGCTTCTTGTATTCGAATAAAGTACTTGTAAACTTTCTAATATGCTCATCAGGGATCTCAACACTTTCTGAAATGGAAAGTGCATTTCTCACAGACTCGTAGAGGTCTTTCTTTGTTACAAAAGCAAAGTAAGGAATTTCCTCTATAGCCATTGATAATGCATCCATAACAGTTTCTTGATTTTCCTCATAAATAAGCCCAGCTAATGATTTAACACTTTTGCTAGAAGCCCACGAATTCAGGAACTGCTTTTTAGACTCTAGCAATTCTTTTTTCACCAGTTCTTGTCTACAAATCATTTCGTAGATAGACTTGTTTTCTAGGTCGGACACTCTGTAAGACCCTTGTTCAGCCAAGGTGGTATAATTTAATCTAGGAAGATTGAATGCTTTTGTAACAGTATTAGATAATCTAATACCATTCATGATTTCAGGAATATTTAGGATTTCCTCATAGTTCTCTTCCAAGAACCCCGAGATCTGGTCGGATAATTCAATAAAGTTATGAAATTGAGGAGTTGAGAGGATGTCCTGAGAATCATTAAACTTGGAATTTTTTTCATGTAATCTGGCCTTAACAGAATCAAACTTTAGTCTACTATTCCATGTATTTAAGATATCAGAGAAGTTTGTTTGAGCTTTACCAAAATTATCAGAGTATAGAGATTCAACAAAAATAGAAACTTTACTATCCACAAAGGAATCAAACTTAGTTTCATCCGTGTACATATCAAAATTCTCTACAACAATAAAATCAAGCTCAACACCATCCTTGAGGTTATAATCACCAGAGATTATCTTTTGTCCCTCTGTTAAGTAGGACACTCTAGAGTTTTGGTCATCAACAGAGAATAGACTGACATTTTCTCTTAAACTTCTACCCAAGCAGTCTCCTAGTCTAAGAAGATCGGTAATCTTTCTATCTCTATTTTCGAAAATGTGATCAAACATTGGTTTTTTCCTCTATTTTATTATAAATCCGCTTAAGGACTCTCAACTTACTAGTATCTAGGTTTTCTGAGAGGATAAATTTTCTAAGTCTGTTTATTTTTTCCTCATTAGATTGCCCCGTACCTTCGGCTCCTGGTAAGGGGGGCGGTTCTCCTCCTCCCGCTCCTTGCTGCATATTGTTGTCCATACCTTGCATTTGCTCCTCTGTGGCAGCACTAGACTCATCCTCAATAGCTTGTAAAGTGGATTCTATCTCAGCGTCCGTCATATCGTAGTATTCTTTATATATGTGCGATTTTGGGAATAAGTTTAACCCCACCACGGTTTGAACGACCTGGGCTTTCTGAGCATCTATGTCAAGTTTACGCTTTGTAAACATATCAGATGGATCAGGAAGTTCAATTGTCATATCCTTAGTCATGGCCTCTGGGAAGCCTAATAATTTCAGGTGTTTTTTAGCTAAACTCTCTAATCCCACCTCAATAGAGTGCTGAACCCTAACAATAACTCTAGCAAACTTTACATCAAGTTGAGATAGATTGGCCTTCCTTTCAGGAGACTGGTCTTTTTCTACGATATAATCTTTAGGGACTTTGAGAACGGCAAGTAGTTTGTCTCTAAAATACTTAACATCATCAACTTCTCCCAAATTTTCTGCTCCTCTAAGAGTTTCAATTTTTGTTCCACCCCCTGCCCTTGTAGGAACAAAGAAATCCTCATCCATAGAAAGGGGGTTATATCTTTCATCAACTCCTCCGACTTGAGCATTGTAGTATTTCTCCTTCTTAAACTTTTGCTTTAGCTTTTCAATAAAGATCTCAGCCTTATTAGTAGGTAAGTTACCAACATCCACATAAAAGATACGCCTTTCTGGGGCTCTAGCCAATCTGTAGATAATCATAGCATCTTCCATCATCTTTAATGAGCGGAAGATTCTAACTGCTAGTGCTGCAATAGACTTTCCATAGGGATAGAAGTAAGGGTCTGAGGTAAATAAACGGAAATGGAGAATTTGGTTCTTGTCCAAAGTAATATACTTTGATGCATTCATACCCTCTCCATGTAACCCGTATGCATCCCAATCTCCCTTCTCTGGTATCTCCTGTAAGAAATCAGTAAGATAACCGTACTCATTCTCTACTCTTAAAATAAAGTGGGGATTGAGCATCTTAATTCTCTGAATACCTTTATCTGGCTTATTAACATCCGTCACAAGCTCACAAAAAGCATCCCCATACTTAACTGTATTCCTTACAATATCCCAATATGATCTATCAAGTTTAATTTCCTTAAAAAGAGCGGTCACAGTCTTTTTAACCTCTGGGTGATCAGTATGGATAATCCACCTCTCGCCCTTCGTATCTCTCTGGGTAGCATCGTCAGAGTAGATATCAAACGCTGCTGCGACTTCTGGATACTCATCCATCTGCTCATACTCTCTGTAGCGTTTTTGTCTATTTTTTTCTAGCTCTGGGAGCGTTACAGGTCGAGTGCTTTGGTGGATATCCCCAGCAGGACCAGTAGGCTTGATAGTGTCCGATTGGATTACCGTATCTCCTGCCAGAGGAGCAGGAGTTACTTTAGCATCAGTACCATCAGTCTCTTGTCTTGCAATATAAGGCTGTGCTTTTGTGGCAAAGAATCTAGAAAGAAACTTTCCTAGTCTTCCTGTGGGATAGAAGTATGCTCCTGCTGAATTAGGAGATCCTCCCCATTCAGACTGCCCAAATTCATCCAAGCGTTCTGGATTTTTTAGCTCTTCATCTAGGTGTTCTGGATTTTCTAGTTTTTCATCAGCCATTTCATTTCTTCCTTAGTTATTCCCCCATAAGTTCTAAGAGTAGCCTTTTGTGAAGCCATTATAGCAGCCAAGGGCTTATCTCTCTCTTTATTTAGCCCCATACTCGTCTCTATTGGATTAGATTCAGATAAAGTATGAAGAATATGAATGGTTAAAGCTAAACTCATAACTAAATCATCGTTTTTTCCTACATCTGCCTCTGGTTTTCCGCTATTGTTGATGATAAAAGTTAAAAGCTCATCCACAGTTCTCTTAGAATTAATTTTAATGGCATTAACTCGTATGTACTCTTCCATTCTGGCAAGAATAGTGTCCCTATTTTTATTAGTGACTTGAACTCCAAAGTCTCCGTTCTGCTCCATCCATAAGTTCTCATATTCAAGAACATTAAATAACCAATCAATGAGGTTATTTCCTATAGTATTTCTCTCTATTAATAAATGAGCCAGATTATAGTAATTTCCCTCTGTTGCTAGGATTTCAGCAAACTCATTAATGGGAGTCTTGTTAGAGTAGAACTCAGCAACCTGCTCTCCTGTATACCTGTTTATAATATGAAATGCTGAGTGATCTCTGTCTCGCCCTAAAGCTACATCTACCCCTACAACATATTCATAATACGGCTCAGGCTCCTTCCAGACACGCATGCGGTTGTTATATTTGATATCATATTTTTCATTCTGATTCTCTACTAGAACCTTTAGATTTTCCCCATCTACATATGTGGAACCAGTTCCCAAGAACTCGCATTCGTACTCTTGTAGCCATTGACGGAGGGGCATGTTTCTTTTTGTAGTATCTTCCCAGTTATCTACGAATACCCCCTTCTTCTCCATCTGGGAGTATAGCTTATCGAACCCCTCTTGTCTCTTATATTCGGGGTGAGACTCCCAGTTGATATCAATGGCATTAAATGAGTTTTCTTTCGCCAGAGCTTGCACATACTGATTATGATACCAATTACCTACCCCATTAACGGTAGACAGTACAAAGACTCTCCCTCCCGTAGAAATGATAGGGTATACCGCAGCCCAAATGGTATCAACAAACTCAATAAAGGCTGCTTCATCAATGATTAGCATAGAACCAGCCAAAGATCTACCTGATTGCTTACCAGATGGTCTTGATTTTATGACAGATGTACTCTTAAGTTTAAAAGTGTGCTTATTGCTCTCCTCTACCCCTGGCTTTAGGAACTCAGGAAGTTCTCCATACATAATCTTAATGCGCTCCAGTACCTCGGTAGCCTCTACATCTCCCTTAGAAAGAATTACAATAGTTTGGTGCTTCTTAAATAGTGCCATCCATAAGGAATACGCAGAGGCTATCGTAGTACATCCTGCCTGTCTAAATTTCCTTAGAATATTGAACCTATTAGTCTCTAAACTATTTACAATCTTCCTTTGAAATGGATACAAATTAAAGGGGACAAGACCTCGCATAGGGTGAACCACTTTAATGTAGTTGCAAAGGAAGTAAATCGGGTCTTCCTTGCATTTTTTAAATTCTTCTAATAATTCTTGGGGTTCCATAGTCTATTATAGTATATGTCTGATCAGAAAATATATGCTTTTATATGTACAAGAAGTAAGAAGCTTACTGCTGTCACTAAAAAGTACCTATCTTATTTAGTATTGTGCGGTATTGAAGTAAAACTACTTGTTAATCAAAAATCTATATTCTCTGGGTATGAAAAAGCATATGAGAAGGTGAATCCTAACCCTGATGATATCATAATTCTTTCACATGATGATATTGACATAAAAATGCCGTATACAGACTTCAAGAAGAAATTAGTACAAGGAGTAAAGGCTACTACAGGCTTTGTGGGGGTTGCTGGGACCACTTATCTAGGGGAGGATGTAGTGTGGTGGGACCATGCTAAATGGCAGCAGGGGCTTCACAGGGGCTCTGTACACCATGTAGAAGATAACAAGCTAGACACCCATACTACCTTCTATGGGGTGGACGGACCAGTAGTAGTTTTAGATGGCTTATTCTTAGCTATTAAGGCTAAAGTTCTAAGAGAAATAGGTTTAGCAAAACCAGAATACCTAAAAGGTGATTGGGACTTCTATGATATACATTATACCCTAAGTGCCCACACTTTGGGGTATCAAAACATAACTATCCCACTAAAAATAGTACATTACTCTAGGGGAGAACTAGCTGGTCGGGATTCATGGCACGAAAATAGACAGTTGGTTTACGAGAAATATAAAAAGGAGTTTCCAATAACATGCTAGATTTATTATTATTTTGCTTGGTAGCCTTCGGTGCTTCCAATATTATTACAGTTTCAAAGATTGGAGCAAGGTGGAGAGACTACGCTCAGAAACTAAATGGAAAGTTAGGAGAACTGTTTAGATGTCCTATGTGTATGGGTTTCTGGATAGGATTGCTTCTAGGGCTTTTTTGGATTTCCCCTACAGGGTTCTTCCTCCTGGATGGAGTCCTGGGGTCTGCTGCGTCTTGGTTGCTATATTGTGTAACTTGGAGATTAGCTCTCCATGATCCCAATCTGTAGTCAGCACCCGTTTTTACAACGGGCGCACGGTCTTAACATATATTTTTTAGTAATTTTCATATCTGATTAAATTCTGTTGCGTGAGCGAATGTTGATCCACCGTCCAGAGATCCCGCTCCAAGATCCTCTGTATCTCCTAGTCTAATATAAAAGTGGGGAGTTAAGTCTGCTTTGGCTGCTAATGCTGCGGGAAGTCCTGCCGCCCCTGTAGAGCTATATATCATACCATCTATCTGTGATCCATCTCTAGTGTATATTTTCACAGCTATTCTGGATGCGCCATTATCTTGAGCAGCGGCAAAGACTCCACCTCTACTATAATTTCCGTTAGGCTTAGTAAGTATTGTAAACGCAATATTTCCGTTAGAATTTACAACCGATCTACCCCAGGCAGTACCCCCTCTAGCGGAATGCTGACGGACAATCTTATTTTTAGCCCTCTCAGCCCCTGGTGCTGATCCGCCGATAGGACCAGGATTGTAGAACCTCATTTCACTCTAGGCTTATCTTTTTTCCCTTCAGGACGAGTTCTTTGTGGTCGGGACCGTTCCCCTCTCGCTTGTGACCAATCATGGCTTCGCGCACCTCTAGCCTCCACACCCGCTCTCACGGCTGCGCCGACTCTTTTCATCCTAACATCATCTTGTTTTGCATCTAAATGCAACGAGATATTTGAGAGAGTAAGAAGACCTAAAACAGCCCACATAATAATTTCTTTAGTTTTCATAATTAACTTCCTCGCCCGAAGGCAATATCTTTTACTGGGTTTTGGATATTCACATTTCCATAGGTTACGATACAAGCAGTTGCAGTAGCTCCTGTATTAATTAAACTTATATTAGTAACTCTATCTCCAATACCTAGAACTAGCTGACAAATTCCATTAAGATTTGGACAAGCAACTCCTAACATTCCACTAGTCATATTGCCAGAAGCTGGTCCCGTTGCTATGGTAGCTGAAGCTCCTGTTGGGCCATTTCCTGCCGCATTTCCACTAACTGGTTGCACTAAAACATAACCGTCTGGGGCTGTTCCACTTGCAGATTCAACAGAAACAAAATTACAACTAACTAAGGCAGAGTTGGAGTCTGTAAGTCCAACATCCACGGCAGTTCCTGCTGCTACGGTCATTACTTTGGTAAATGGTCTATAAATTGTTCTAGTCATATTTGTCCCCTAAACTTTCCCTTGCCAGCCAGTCCCGCCTTTGCGTTTTTTCTTTCTGGCTGCTCTCTCGAATCTCTTTCCAAGATTGTATTGTGGACTCCCAACAGGGCAGTCTGGGTTGGGCATGGGAGTACATCTGCCTGGATGTTTTACGGCTCCCTGCATCCAATTTTTCTTTTCGCTGAGTCCTTCTAAACTTTTATATTTCTTTAATAGACGAGCAGTTTCTACAGTATCTCCGCTTCTTCTTGCGTCCATCCATTCTCTAGCTACACTTTGCAAGGTTTTCGTTCCAATAGATCTTACTAACATGTGTTTAGCTCGTCTCTGTCTGTTATGTATCCTACTTCTTAAGTCTATTTCTCCTGCTTCTTGAAGAATGTAGCTTTTTAGTATCTCTGTATAACGCACTATCTTCTCCTACCCCGTCTTCTGCGGGAAGCTCGCCCCTTGTCCTCTGGCATTTCTCTTTCCCTTTCACCTAACGCTGCGCTATCTTTGGCAGACAAGGGGGGAAGCTCAAGACCTTTTCCTTTAAATTTTTTCCGTCTCTTAAGTAAAGAAGACTGAACCATGTGTTGGAGTTGGGGATTGGTCTTAACTCCACCAAGTTTCTTATTAAGTCTCTTTACCGCATCGGATACTCCAGCGTGAACTACGGGATCTCTAGGCTTTTTAGCTGTACTCATGCGCGTCTTACCATACCTACGCGCAATAGGTCCAGCGTAGGGATCATAATCCTTTGCTTTCGTATCTGTATAAGCTTGGTGAGCCTCTAAGATAATTTTAATTATGCGATCTTGAAAGTTCATTTAATACCTCTGTATTATATAGAGTAGTGAAGCCCGTTAGGGCTTCCGATTTTTTATTTTGGATTCTTTTCTAAAAAAATTAGAGATAATTTTCTTAGTCTTCCGAAGTTTTTCCCAATAGCGAGGTCCCTTGTTACGAAAACCTTTGTTCTTCTTATTCAAGTCTTCTTTTTTTCGCTTCTCTCTAAACCTTTTCTTAGCTTTTGCTGAATTTGCCATTCAATAGCCTCAGTCTCAGTCCCAGGGGTGTAAACTTTACTACGGAGTTTTCTTCTAAGCCTTTTTAGACCCCCTCCAGACATAATCGACCCAGATCTCTGCTTCTTTCTATCTCTAACGCTAATCCGTCTGAAAGCAGGGCTGATATCGGGGTCATCTTCGGGACGCTGGGGCCAACCTAAAACCTTAGCTGCTCGTCTATCCAGCATAGAGGGGATATTCTCTAACAGTCTAGTGTAAAGATACTGGTCGAAATTCATTTCTTATTTCCACGACCGTAGTTTTTCCGTCCCCCCTCAACAAGGAACTCAACTAAAAATTGTTTAAAGCTGTTCATTCAGGTTCTTCTCCTTTAGATTCTTTTTTAGTACCATTCTCAACTATTCCCTTTAATATCATACTCAGATTAGAAACGACAAGGGTGATTAATCCAGCCACGACCGCGATGCTCTCTGAGGGAATGAATTTTATAGAGAAGATGAAGGCCATCACCATGAAAGTTAAGTAAAAACCCGCAAATTTAGCTAAGTGCTTAGAAGCTGTTTCCTTCGCGCTTTCTTTTACTAGAAGTTCAACTTTGTTAGCTAGGGTCTGAGCTTTTATCTTCGCAATCTCCACTTTGCCATCTGCTGCTTTGAGTTTTAATGCTGCGTTTACATCAATGTATCCTTTAGTGTCTACCATAGGTGATTCGTTATATTTTGTCATGCTTTTTCTCTAAATGCAGCATCAACTGCTTTTCTTATTTCCACGACCGTAGTTTCTAGTCAGTCTTGCCCTTCTTCGTATTGCCTTATAAGTTCTAGGTACAGTTAAAATACGATTTTCTAATTCGTTGCCAACCCCTGTTGTTCTAGCCTGTGTTGCTCCCTTTCTAAACGCTCTTGTAGCACCACTCATAACCTTTTCAGGAGAGGTGGAGATGTAATCCACCAAATCCATCTCTAATAGGATTTGAGTTAGTCTACTGTAGAAGTCCATTAGTTCACACTTTGCCCAGGAGGCATTCCTTCGTCCCAGTCGAGAGACCTACTTCTAGCTTTCACATCTCTTACAGCTTGCTTAGTGCCTTTTCCTGTGGGACCCCACTTACCCCTCTTGGCTCGTTTAGTTAATTTCTTTTCCCCTTCTTTGTATTCAGCATCGTATTGTTCTCTTCCCAATTTGGCACCAGCATCTCCAAACGCTTGCTTTTGTTTACCTTTATAACCAAGTTCATCAGCCTTTTCCTCACCGTGCATTCTTCCACCCATGTAGGAGCCTACTTTACTCATTTGAAGCTCTGCTCTTGCGAGTTTCCCTGTAGTCTTGTCATCAGGTAGACCCGCAACCAGTCCATGCTTATCTACTGACTTAGCAGTTACTTCGGTAGCTTTATCAACCTGCGCTTTTCTCCTAAGAAAAGCCTTAGCAATAGCGTCCTTACCTCTCTGAGTATCTCCTATTTCATTCAATATAAGAGCATTCGCCAGGAGACCTTGAAAATGTTCCTCTATATCCCTAGGGGGTCTGTTCCGAAGACCTGCCACTTCTGCTGCGTCAGGGTCTTTTAGATCAGAATAACTCGTTTGCCCCTGCTTTCTAACTCTAGCCCGAATTTTTGTCGCTTTCTTTTTCATCTGCACTCTTCTTCCCTTCGGCCCCCTCACGCCCGTCTGCTGCTTCGTCTCACCTTCTCCCGTAGCTTTTAGTTGGCGTGCAGTCTGACTTTCTTCACCCGCTTGGCTGGGATCGGTTCGTTCTCCTCCTACTGTCGCAGTTCTACCTCTAGGCACATGCCTAAATTCGCGCTCTGCGCGTTCTCTAGGTGATTCGTCTGCCATACGATCTCTACCTGTTTTTCTTCTCATCTTTTTGAGGTTTTTCCCAGTAGCTGCGATATCATCGTCCGTAGCGATGACCGTGCCGCCGTGGGCGCGTTCAGCGGTTCCTCGGGTTCCACGGGGACCACCACTCTTTACATGCCTTAATTCCATTCTATGCTTCTTGAGTTTTGAAGCAAAGTAATCTCTGTTTTGTTGCTGTCTCCGTGAACGACCCGAAGGTTCTCGTATCGTTCGGTAGATTTCCTTGCCTTCTTTATCTGTGGTCCAACCCTTCTCGCCAGGATCATGAGTAGTATCGCTAGGACCAGTTCTCATTTCCATTAATTTTCTAGATAAACTCTTTTCAAAATTATTTATAAGGTTCTCATTCTTCCACCAGTCAGCAGGATCATCTTTATCTTTATCTTTATATTTTTGTTCTCTTTCTCTTTCTTCTTTTGGTTTCTTGTGTTTTAGATGAATTTCGGTCTGCTTTATTAAGTTTGCCTGTTGTGCGCCTAAAGGATATCCTCTAGGGGGTCTTTTAGTCTTAACACCCTTCGCAGCAGCAGAGAATTTGGATGCTTGTTCCTCTCTCTCCCCACTCAGTTCATCGTAGCTTCTACTTAATCGAAGATCAGTTGGCGCGGTAAATTCTTTCGCACGACCCAATACATCAACATCCCCTCGATTTCTAGCTACTTTAGCATGACCCTTACTCATCCGTTTAGCCCACCCCTGATATTTCTTAGATTTCTTCGCTGCCCTCCGATAGAGTTCAGTACTAAGTTCTAAGAGTTGTTGCTTATATGAGTTCATTACCAGCTTCTACCTAAAGGAGCCTTGCCCCCAGCCTCCAAGACCTCTTGTTCTTCTTTGCTCTTTGTTGCCTTTTCTTTTTCTTTTTCTTTTTTTCCTTCTACTAGTATAAGGATAACCATTACCTTTGGGTTGTCTATTCCCTTTCCTGTCTTCAAGATCATCAATATTGGCAGCATGGTCTATTTCCCATTGACTCTGCTCTTCCCGTCTCTTTTTCTCTTCCTCTTTTCTCTTATCATCAGCACCTTCAAAGTCGAAGTCACCTTGATTTTCTTTTAATTTCCTTCTCCTTCTCTCATGCCCTAATACGGTTTTAATAGCTAAGTCTCTAAATGGATTATCTTTGTCTCTTTCTTTTTTTGGTAAATTTCTTTTAAACTTCGCCTCTGTAGGCTGTATTAGTTTAGCTCTACGAGCTTTCTGCTCTGGAGTTTGATCTGGGCTAGTTTGCGCTGCTTTAGACCAACCTTTATGTACTTGATATTGTAAATGGGCTCTTTGTCTACGATTAGGCTCTAATCTTTGGCCTGTATCGGAACGCTGTCTAATAATCGCTCTTGCTCCTTTAGCTCCCTGCGCCATAGAACCTCTTGTAGCCGTATCTCCGAATTTAGTAGGAGGACCCCACTCACTATCCTGACCAGCCCCAGCCTTATAAGCCATGCCTGTAGGATCTTCGTTTCTTTTTTCGAAGAGAAACTCAACTAGAAATTGTTCGAAATTCATCTATTTATCTCCAATGAGGAGGTTTAAGTTTAGGACCCCCTAACCAAGGATCCTTGGGTGGAAGTGGCTTGCCTCCTGGTCCGTATTTTGTTTTTGGTTTTTCTTCTGGGATTGGCTTGCCTCCTGGTCCGTATTTTGTTTTTGGTTTTTCTTCTGGAATTGGTTTTCCCCCAGGCCCTCTTTTAGGTGGTTTGCGGTTAGGACCTTTTCCTTCGGGCCAAGGACGCTGACTCTCACTTAACAGGGCTCTAATTAAAAGTTGTTCGAAACTCTCATCAACCTGCCAGCCCCGTACATACCCTGGCCCAGTCCCTCTTTCTTTACCTGAAGGCCATCTTCTTGTAGTAGGTATGCTGACCGTGGGCCGCGCAGGAGGCTCGCGGCGGCGGCGGCGCTTCGGCCCTGTGGGTCGTACTGATTGCCGATCCCTAAGTATATCTGCCACCTGTCCTTCAAGGGAAGACCCCTCCCGACTCCCCCTGCTTTCCTTGTCTGCATCCAATGTCCGTTGGGAGGGGTAGGGTAAAGTGGGTTGTGACCTAGGTACTCCTGCTCCAAATTCAGGTTTTTTAGCTGTACCGCTTTGATCGGCATCTGTTTCAGGCATACCTTTTTCTTTTCTTGCAATATTTACTCGTTGTGCAGGAGTAACATTCGCTTGTAATTCCCTTTCCCTTTGGCTTGTCCAGGCTTTTGTAATATCTATCCCACTCATGCTACGCCTGTTGTACCCTCGACCTCCACGACCTCCTGCCTCCCTTGCTCTTTGTCCTGGAGTTCTTCTATCGGGATGCAGTCGTGTTTTAGGTGTTCTTTTAGGGTTTTCTTCTCCCCCTCCTTCATCACTCAGAGGAGTTGATGTTCCCTTAGCGTAATGAGGTACTCCTGCTCCGAATTTGGCAGCCTCCATGAGTCGTTGAGTTAAATATCGTTCGAAATTTTTCATAGCGATTCTAATATTGTTTTAAGAAGATCCCCAACTACAAGCTCATAGAGGAGATATAAAAGAAGAAGTCTTGTTCCGACTTTAAAGCACCACTCTGCTAAAACGAATGTCTCTGTAAAGATAAACTCGATTAGGCGAGTAGTTTTATCGAATATGGCTCCGACAATACTTGAAATTTTTGCTAGGGCGTTTGTGAACATAAAAAGACTCCTATTCTATATAGGAGTCCCATTTTAATGTATCATAAAAAAACCCCCTAGAAAAATCTAGGAGGTTTTTTTTATCTAACTAGTTTCGATTAGGTCCACAAGTGTCTGTTAATATCATATGCCGCGATCCCTTGATCTTGCGGTACTGCTTGTGTGGTTGAATCCCAAGAGTATCTGTAAAGTTGTGAGTTAGTAACATTTGTTCCTAACCCATCAATATAGTTTGCAATATTGATGGGGCTTTCTTGGTTAGTTGTATAGCTTCCAGGTAACAAATAATCCTTATCTGAATAGGAATGCATCTCTCCATCATTTAAGAAAGTATTTTCAAACCTATCCCATCTCTCTCTATCGAACTCTCCAAAATGAGTTAATCCATCCACCCAATGATGAGTAGTTTGACCATCATGAGGCTCCGATACATAGTAAAATTTCGTTCCGCCTATACTGGTGTCTGATTCTGTGTCAGTACTATCATTCCAAAATCTACGACGAATCCAAGGTCGTACAGTTTGGAAGTGTCCGTCAGGTCCTAACGCGGAAACCCCTATTGCTCCATAAGAATTTCCATATGCATCTGATGAAGCTCCAAACCATTCAAATTCTTGAAGTTGAGTATAAGCAGAAGTAGTGTAACATTCGTAAGATTTTCGTACTGAATAATCAGCCACCACAAAAGACTGTAAATAAGTATAACCTACCTTATAATCACAAGTAGGTTTAGTTAAACTAAATGTTGTAGCTGATGGTGCAAAAACAGGAACTCTTTTAAAGTCTCCTCTTAAAGATTGGTGTTCTATGTACCAAGGACCTGATCCAGTAAAATCAGTTGCAGAGCATCCAGAGGTCCCTGATGCTGGTATTGCTACACCGACAGGACTAGAAACTGCGTATTTAGAAGACCCTGATGGGGCTGTGGGGGTAATGAATGCCATGAGATATTTCCTTTATTGAAATTAGAATTTTTTTTGATTCTATATTATATAGAACTTGCATAAACCTTTTTTAGGTAAAAAATAGAATAAATTGGGAGTCCCTTAAAGAAGACATGACTGCGTATATGGCTGCACGGTCGAGGAACAGGAGTCCCATCAACGCGAACGGTATATAGCTTTTCCATATGGGCGGCCTCAACCGTCGTAAGTGTCTATGTAGTAAGCACTTACGACAACAAATAAATGTATTTTGTGCTTGCATGTGTGGTGTGATGTGGTATAATAGGG
>Ga0098047_10000252_pt1 | contig 21428 bp, 23 predicted proteins | sample 12_taG_FD_92585 | JGI IMG/M metagenome (GOLD analysis project Ga0098047, IMG submission 92585) | Marine viral communities from the Subarctic Pacific Ocean - 12_ETSP_OMZ_AT15267 metaG | ecosystem: Environmental > Aquatic > Marine > Oceanic | place: Subarctic Pacific Ocean | collected 2015-01-16 | reverse complement strand
GCAGCAGGACTTAATGAGGGGGCAGAAGAGGAGCGAAGAAAATAAGGCATGGCAAGCGAGGGAAGCGGCGAAGAAAAAGAAGAAGAAGAAGGGTGGAATTCGTGGTGCGATTAAAAAAATGTTTAGAAAAGGAACCAATGATAGTGTAGAATATGTCTACACCCGCAGTATGGAGAGACTCGCTGAAAATAAACTCAAAGATCGTGTAAGAGAGATAGCAGAAGCAAGCAGCGGACGCAAGCACTACGCCCGCTCCCTGGAGGACTGGGAGGCGAACGAAAAAATGGTCAAGGCAGGGATCAAGCGAGAAGAAGAGGAGACTGCGGCGGCGAAGCGGGAAGGTCGCCCCCCCCGATACGCTGCGCGACCGAGGAGCATGCTCAAACCCAGGCGCTTCGGCGTCCCCGACGAGGCGGGAGCGGACCGCTACTACCCCGAGCACGAACTGGCTGGCGAGGGTGAGGACGAATGAATCTTATTGATGAAATCATCTTAGGTGAAGCTAAAAAGAAGGATAGCTCCTACCAACGAAGAGGTCCAACTCCTGGGGGAGAAGGTGGATCAGATACAGGTAAGAGGCATCAACCGTTAGCGTGTCCCCACTCCACAGCAGGGTCTGTTAGAAGAATGGTTCAAGGGAGTCCCCCTCCTGGAACTATGCCCATGTCTGGAGAAAAGTTTGAATCCGATGAACAGGGTCAAGCTATGTCTGATTATCTTATGGGAAGACCGCCAAAGAGAGGGAAGAAAAAGAAAAAGAAAGTAAACGATTCGTTTGAGTCCTGTTTAATGTCCGCTATTTTCTCTAACGAAGAAATGCTCCTTGAGTTTACCAGTAAGAACTGGGAAAGGCGAGGTCATGTTAAGAAGATGTCTAGAGGAAGGAAGCTGTTGATTGGTGGTGCTTTAGCCGCAGCCCTTGCCGCTGGTGTTGTTGGGAGTAAGGGTAAGCAAGATACTGGGCCTACGAGGACACAACAAACCCACCAAACCCAAGGCCACTCACGGCAGGGCGTAAGTTCACATGATTCCGATATTGGAGGTCAGCGGTCTGGTCCGTATGATTCCCTGAAACCAGGCCCGAGTGGATCTTTCGGAGAGAAGGGAGATCCTAGTAAAGATAAGAGATTTTCTAAAAACAAACCAAGATCAATGGGGCAAGGTAGAGTCACCCTAGATAAAGATCTATAGGTGCAAAAAATAAAAATTTATTTATTTTAAATTTGAAGTGTTCTAAATATACTTAGATACTGGAGTTAAAGCATGACTAAAAATATGAATAATATCGTTGATCTTCTTCCCGAAGGGCTCTCTGAGGCTTCTATTTCTCAGATCGCTACTTTAGTAAACGATTTAATCGTTGAAGAAGTGGAAGGAAGGATTGAAGATCTGGAAAATAAAGTAAAGAGTTTTCTTAGATTAAAAATTGATGAATTAAAAGAACAAGCTTTAACGGAACTCAACTATGACTCCGAAGCTATGCGAAATGCTACTCTGTATGAATCTCTTAAGTCTCTCATGGCTATTGAGTTAACAGAAGAGGATGATGAGAGAGCAGTCTCTCATATGCTAAGGGAGCATGAAGAGATTTCGGAAGAAAGGGATGTGCTTATTGAAGAACTCAATAAGTCCCTTAGTTCTAATGAAGAGTTAGAGCAACTATTAAATACACTTTCAGGGAGAATCGACTCTCTGGAAGAAGAGAGAGAAAGTTTGGTCGATAATTTGGTAAGGCTAGAGGAGTCTACCGAGCAACCTTTCAAATCATCTGAAAAAGCGCAAATAATTGCTGAAAATATAGCAGCGCAAAAAAGACCTCGTTCCGCAAGTAACGAGTTCTTAACTGATGAAGTCATGGCTTATATGCCATTCAATAAGGAGTAATTATGTTTGATATTGATAATCACATTGTCGAAAAATGGGCTCCTGTCTTAGAAGGAATTGAAAATGACTATCAGAGACGAGTTTCCGCTCAATTATTAGAGAACCAAGCAAAGTCTATCGTCTCTGATCAAATTGATGAAGCTAACTCTGCTGGCACTACTACGGTTGGTAAGCTAGGAACTTTTCAGAAGTTTGCTTTCCCTCTCGTTCGTCGGGTTTGGCCCGAGTTGATTGCCAATAATATCATTTCTGTCCAACCTATGCAGGGTCCTGTTTCTCAAGTGTTCTATATGGGTACTTCCCGTCAATCGGGTGAGACAGAGCAGAACATCTATAGTAAGTGGAACCTCACTTACCGCAACTTAGTTGCCTCCGCTATCTTTAGTGGTGGAAACTGGGATCTTGATGTTTGTGGTGGAGGCGCGGCTGGCGTAACTGTTAGCTCGATGCTTTCTGGTACTGGTAATGCTGGTGGGGCTACTGCGAAAGGTATGCCTGACACTACTATCGGTGGTCAGATCGCTTCTTGGCCTGATACCTCGAAGATCTACGGCATTGATGTCTCCTCTGGTGAGCATCTTGCTGGTACTGGCATCCCTGAGATGAACCTGCATATTGAGCAACAGCCAGTTGCCGCTCGTACTCGTAAGATGAGAGCCCTCTGGACGCTTGAAGCTCAACAGGATCTCAAGGCTTACCATAACCTGGATCTTGAGAAGGAACTTACTGACATGCTTGGTAAGGAACTTCGTCTTGAAATCGACCGTGAGCTTATCGAAGATGTTCGAATGCTTGCTTACGATATTAAGGACGAAACCTACCCTGTCGGGGGTTTCAACAGAGCCATGCTTGATCAGCCGAACTCTAACCAGTTCATGGATGATGGCACGGGCTTTACGCCAGCGCAGTACCTGTACGACTTTACTAGCAACCGTTTCGGTTCTGGTCCAGTCTCTGGTACGCTTGCGAATGTCTTTGTTATCGACTTCTCAAGCTCTGCCTTACCGTTTGCTCCACAGCATGTCGGTCATGTGTATGCTAACTTGCTTGCTACGCTTAACTTAGCTTCGCAAGACATTTACACTAGTACGCATCGTGGTCCTGGTAACTGGATTCTCACTTCACCTCTCATGGCTTCGCTCCTTGAAAGTGCGTCGAAACTTGAGGGTGGTCTGCCTTCTGATATGGGTCCGACCACTAATACTGCTAACAAAATCCTTTATAAGGGTAAGTTTGCTGGCAAGTATGACCTCTATGTTGACCCGCTGTATCCTCAAGACGAGATTATGATGGGTTACAAGGGTTCTGGTCCTATGGATGCAGGGTATGTTTATTGCCCATACATTCCGCTCCAGCAGCTTCCTACTATCTACGATCCCGATACCTTCCAACCCAGGAAGGGGATCCTGACTAGATACGGTAAGCTTGCTATCGAGCCAGCGGCTAGATTCTATCGGATTATTAGAGTTGTTGGGCCTACTGCCAACTACCTCTTCACTCCGTTCGATAGGTTCGGCACGGGTGACAACACTATCGGCTAGTAACCTTTAGGTTGGAAAAACAAAGGGTTAGGAGTTTTTACTCCTAACCCTTTTCTTTTAGGCTATATATAGTGAGAGGTTTATTATGAGATACAAGAACAACTCTAAATTCAAAATGCTTATTCAACTAGAGAATATGGTTAAAGAAGTGTTGCCCAATGAGGTTTTTTCGTCTTCTGAAGTTCTTAATTATGGATTTCTAGAGAAGCTAGACCCCCAAGCAGCCCTAAATTTATCAGATAGTATTGCTCCCCCTCGTAGAAAGTATAAGACAAGAGCTAAGAAGGAGAAAAAGGTGGTTGTAAAGAAGGCTGCTGACTTAGCAGTTCCCGAAGAGGAAAATTTAGATGGCAGCGATAAGACCGAAGGTTAATCATTACGGTAACTCCTTTGCTACTAAGGTGTACGGGCAAGGAATTTATGAATCAGAAACTAGAGGCGAGATAATCACCTCTAGTCTAAATGATTCTACAATGGGAAACCTGGAAGAATTTTCTTTCTATGAGCAGACTGTTAAAGACTTTATACTTGCGAGGTTAGGGCACCCCGTAGTCAGGGTGGAGCTAACCCCATTCCAGATTAAATCGTGCATAGATGAGGCTGTAACTAAACTATTTTATCATGCTCCTATGTGGACTACGCAGTTCTGTTCGTTTAATACTACTGCTAATGCCAATTTGTATGAACTTCCTAGGTATATTCTAGATAACCTGACCTACTGTGCGTATAAGAAAACTCTATTAAGCATTCAGGGACAAGCTGGTACATTGGAATTTGACTTTTTCATTAAATATTTTCAAGACAACTTTCTCTTTTCAGATTTTAGTGTGAGTGATTTTTATATTCTTCAAAGCCACATGGAGATGATCAGGAAAGTACTGGGTCAAGAGGGATCATTTGATGTAGTTAATAACCAGTATATCCAGGTTTACCCTATGCCTGTTCTCGGAGATCAAGTTGTTATCATTGAATACAGGGCATTGGATTCAGGAACTATGCATCCTGCGTATAAAAACTTTATTCAAAAGTATGCTCTGGCCTGTGCTAAGGGTATCTTAGGGGAGATCAGAGGTAAGTATCAATCTTTACCTTCTCCAGGGGGAGGGGCTAACTTAAATGGTCAAGCTCTAAGTAGCGCATCAGCGTCTGAGAAAAAGGAGTTAGAAGAATCTCTCTTATCAGAGATTGAAGAACCTCCGAGATTCAGTACTTATTAGGAGAATATATGTGTGTAGGGAATACCAACGATAATGCAAAGTACTATAAAGACTCCTCAATTCAGGAGCTTGTAAGAAAGTGGGAACAATCCTTCTATATGCAGATACAACAGCAAGATCAACTAATACAGTCTAAAAAGAAGGAAGCCAAATGAGAGATATTAACGAAGCGAAGGGTAAAAAAAGAAAAAAGCGTAAGACAAGAACTCCTGAGCATCAAGCCTCAATCGACGCAAAAAATGCCCTAGCAGCGCGAGCAGCACAAGCGAAAGCAAAATTTGATAGTTCGGTGGCTGGTCAATCACAAACTAGACTTCATCAAAGTGGTAATACACATATTGATGTAACGCACGGTGGCGTTAGGGATGCAATAAATCGGGCGTCTAAAACTTGGAGGGGACATCCAGACCATGATAAGGAAGTGGATAAAGCGGCTGTTGGTGCTAGTACAGAGCAGGGGGGAGGGGATATCTCTAGAAGTGCTGCAAACAGGCTGTCCAGACAGTTGTATAGAGGTGCGGAGCAAACAGGTGGGGCTACCGTTGAAAAACTTAGACGGGATAGACCTGATCAGCCGAGAGGGACTCTACCACGCAGAGAACCAGACGAGACTAATGAAGCTCAAACTCCTCTCAACCCCCGTACTCCCAGAGATCCCATCGTGCAAGCCTTTAGGAAAAGACAGAAGGCTAGACTACAACGAGCAACCCATAGTGATGCTCCTCCTATCTTCCCTGATCCCACGGTGCCAATGAATCCCGATCTCTATGAAATTCGCAAATCTCCTGAGGGACCTGATAAAAATAGACCCGTTTTCAAACTACCTAAATTCAAAAAGGAAAAAGAAAATGTGAGTAAGGGGAAGTGTGCGACTTGTGGAGGAGGTAAGGGGGAGTTTACAGACGCACTATCCGAGAAGGAGCATGGAATAAGTGGAATGTGCCAGAACTGCCAGGATAAAGTTTATGGCACAGAGGAACCTGATGATGTGGATGAGGCTACTAAGGAAGAGATGTTCCCCAAACTGTACGATATCCCTAAGCTTACCAAAGGACTCTCCGCAGCACAGAAGATTATTTGGATTAAAGCTATGAACAAACCCAGTTCAGCAAGGAAAGAGTGGCGACCTCCTAGTACTGCTAGAAAATTAGCGAGACGATTAGCTGATAGTGTGCTATATGAAAGAGACGAGCGAACAAGAACGGGCGATCAGCCAGCAAAATTAGTTAAAAGACCAGGAATAGGGGGGCAGCCTACGGCCCACTTAAGAACTCTAAAAAAAGTAGGGGGACTTACTGGATCCGATACTTACCGTCCTCTCCCTGCCTTCGCTACTCTAACGAGGACCCAACCGCATAGGTTCATTGAAAAGATGTCTCACCTCACCGCAGCCTGGAGAAGCACCAAGACAGGAAAAGGGAGGCAGGTAGCTAAAAACTTAGCTGTAGCCCCTAGAAGGGGTAGACAAGCTAGAAAAGTATTCTTGAAAGCACAGTCAGCACAGAATCAGAAACCTAAAAAATGAAAAAGAAGAACTTCCAAGCAAATGATTACTCATTCTTAGATGTAGATGAGGATATCGAAAGCGAACTTAACTTATTTGATCCTACTAATCCTGATATTAATCTTTTTAATCTGGTTGATGATGAAATCATTCGTCTAGCTGGCTCTAAACTTATGTACTACAAGTACCACCAAGTAGACGAGGACTTCGATGAGGTTTACATGGAGCAAAGGAACAAGCCCATAGCCAGCGAACCTGTAATAGTTTATGGTCATTACGAACCGAGAGCTTTAGAGGAAAACCTCACCCAGTTTGGTATTGAGCTTCAAAACGATCAGGTATTCGTATTTAACAAAGACTATATCGAGAGAAGACTAACTCGCAGACCTCATCCTGGGGATGTGGTTATGCCGAAATTCCAAAATCAGAAGTATGAAATATTTGAGGTACAGGAAGACAGCTTTGAAGTGTATGGAGTGTTCCATTTATCTTGTACTGCTAAACTCCTGCGTGACACAGAGACTATTCAGGACCAACCTCTGCTTAAAGTGTCTAATGAGCGCGGTGGTCCCGTGTATGAGGAATAAATAATGGGATATAATGATAGCGGAAAACCCGTAATAATAGAAACAGATGTTTCTTCCTCTACTCCTACTCGCGGAAGATCCTCTTTATCTATTTTGAAGTCTATAATGGAGGCTTCCTTTAATCAGCAAGAGAATATTTCCTTTATTTATAGGGAATCTCTGAAGGCTGTAAAGGAGATGTTTTCTGGCCTTAAGTATATCAATGCAGACGATGGAACTATAAACATTAGATGTATTCATGGTAATCCTGAGCGAACCATAGCCAAACTGAAGCAAGACAACAATATAATCTTACCCATTATCTCTATTGTCCAAACCTCGTCTGAGGAAGACGAGAATAGAAGAAGACCTAGACAGATAGTTCTCAACACAAAAGTTTGGAGTGAGTCTAGGCAGAGAGCATTCAGGGTGTTTAGTCTCGCCCCCAAGGCAGTTAACTTACTGTATGATGTTAATGTGTGGAGTAAATATAAATCAGATATAGATCAGATGAGTGAACAGATGCACTTAAAGTTTCACCCCTCTATTAGGATTGTTACTTCATATAACAAATACTCTCAAGGTTTTCTAGTACAGGAAACGGACCAGTCTAGTGTGGATCTAGGAGATAAAGAGGATAGGGTCCTACGAAGATCGTATAGCTTCAAACTTCAGACCTATATTCCTTCTCCCCAATTCTTATTAACCTCTACTGGAAAGATTGAAACCTTCAATACTGAATTAGAATTAACTAAATTGATCAACGAATGTTAATTTATGAAAAATCTTACTTTTTTATACCCCCGCTGGCCTAGATATAATGAGGATTAAATCTATGAAGTCTATCACAAATACAGCCATTCAGAGTTTTGAAGTTTACTTTAAGACTGATAAAGGACCCGAGGTTTACTGGTTAAAGCCACAGGAAACAATTGTTGTTCCTGCCACCTATCTCACAGAACAAATCCACACTTTAGCAAAACGCCGCATCCTGCGCGTTTCAAATGCAGTCTAAGAGGAATAAATTATGCCGTCATATGTAAGCCCTGGTGTCTATGTCCTAGAAAAGGACCTATCCCAATACGCAGCCTCCATTAATTCTTCTGTTGTTGGATTAGTTGGTTTTGCGAGTAAGGGACCTGTTAACAAAGCTACCCTAATCACATCTCCCGCTCAATTGGTGAGAACTTTTGGTAAACCATCAGAAGATATTCAAGGACAAGGATTAGAAGGGGCTGTTGAGATCCTCGAAACTACTACATCCATGTACTTCGTTAGAGCAGTTCACTCTGCTAGTGCTACCGATGCTTCAGCCTGTGTCTCTTTTGGAACTTGCCCTGCTATCGCAGTATCTGGTTCTAACGCTCACTTCGGAGAAGATGGTGGAGTTGCAGGATATGGTTGTAGTGGCCCCAGCATATACTTTAAAGTAAATGGTTACGACAATGCTGGCAATAAACTCTTTACTTCTGATAAAGAGTATGCTATTACCTCCTCTTTAACGGATGGAGTTGCAACTAGTGTTAAGGAATCAGAAGGAGAGCTAATTGCTTTTAAGAAAGTCTTTGGTGGTGAACTCGATAGTGGTAAGATTGGGGCTTTCTTTGAGGAGAGCTATAAGAGATCACCCTTTCTTGTTGCTCCCTTCGCTGGTTCTGGGGCTTATTTAGAGGTTACTTCTTATAGTAATGCCGCTTATACTACAGGGGTTAGTGCCCTTAAGCCTGTTAGTGGTCTATATGGTCAACCCGATCTTACCGATCAATGGTGTTCTTCTGTTAAGTGTTATGGTTCTACTTATGCTAATGCTGATTCAGCAGGGGAGTCTGAACCTCAAGCAGGGTATTTAGTGCAATCACTCTACCCAGGAGCGGGATATAACTTAGGTACGAGAACAGATGGAACTACTAGTGGAAACTCGGTAGAGATTTCCCAATTTGGTAATCAAAACTGGCTAACTACCATTAATGAAGACGGTGTAGCCGATGAAAGTTTCAAGATGGCTCTGGTAAACTCTGGGTCATATGTTACTGATGTTTTAAACACTACGGATCTCGGAACTAATAATAAGTCTGATCTTGTTATCGGCAACTTTGTTTCTGGAAATACTAGTAATTCCATTACTGGAGCCAAGTTATCAGTATTTGCTGATCAATTTACTTCGGTAGGATTCACTAGCGTTTCAGGAACTTGGGGTGGTGCTGTAGAAAATATTATTGGAGGTGGTCTTAGAACAATTAATGCTGCTGACGCAACAACTGCTGGATTAGGTAGATTTAATAAACCTATTCAAGGCACTACAAGTCTCGCTGGTGGAACCAACGGTACTGGAACTGCTGCGGAGAATGCAACTGCTTTAATTGGAGACGCTACTGTTGATCCTAAAACAGGAATGCAAGCGTTGGACGATGATGTTCTGAATGTCTCTCTTGCTTGTGTCCCTGGGATCACTACGCAGAGTGTACAGAATGCGCTCATTACCCTGGCAGAGACTAGCCAAAACTTCTTGTCCGTTGTCTCCGCTCCTTACGGAGTGGGTACTGTGCAAGATGCTATCGCTTGGTCGAATGGTCAGAGTGCTTACAGAACCGCAGCCATTAACAACTCGTACTCTTGTTCTTTCTGGCCTTGGGTGAAGGTTTACTCTCAATTCGATAGCAAGGATGTGTGGTACGATCCAGCAATCTTTGCTCTGAGGCAAATGACCTACACCGACAATGTGGCAGACCCGTGGTTTGCTCCCGCTGGTTTCGTTAGAGGTAGACTCACTAAGCCTACAGAACTTGAAGTAAAACTGACGCAAGGCGACAGGGACACTATGTATAGTGGAGGAAATGCTCTTAACCCGATTCAAAATTGGCCCCAACAGGGGATCATGATCTGGGGACAGAGAACTCTTAAGAGAACCCCGAGTGCTTTGGACAGAATTAATGTGAGAAGATTGATGATCTATCTACGCAAACTCATCATGCAATCTACGAGAGAGTTTGTTTTCGAACCTAACGATCCCTTCACTTGGGAGCGCATCACAGGAGTCCTTAACCCAGCGTTAAACGATATCAAGAACAGGAGAGGTATTACTCAATACAAAGTGGTTTGTGATGAGACTACTAACACTCCTCTTAGAATTGATAGAAATGAACTTTGGACTAAGGTTTATATCAAACCCACGAAGACTGCGGAGATGCTTGTCTTCGAAATTAACCTGACTAGTCAGGGAGCATCTCTAAGCTAATAGGAGAAATATATGGCAACTTTTTATAATAGTACTGATCATGGGCGCATCATTTCGAAAGGCGATCTGGGAGAAATGCCTAAGCTTTCGACGGCCCTCGATTCAATCAGACCCTACCAGTTCGAAGTGGAGTTTGTTATTCCTGGAGGGCTTTCAGTTCCTCCCAAGCTTCTTACCGTAGCAGCGAAACAAGTTAGTGAAATTGGTTTTACTGTTGAGGACATTGAAGTTCACAGGGTTAACGACAGATACTACTACCCAGGTAAGGCTACCCCAGAAGAGGTTACAATTACCTTTGATAACCTTAAATCTAACCCATTAGGTGGAAGTGAAATGGCATTAGCCGAATTGTATTCTTGGATGCAACGAACTTACGACCCTCTTACTGGTGAATTTGGTGACATGGAAAGTAATGTTAAAACTAATATGAAAATTCATCAACTTGATGAGGATTTGAGTCCGATGGCTTCAGTAACGCTCTACGGTGCATATCCTAAGTCCTATAAGACTGCGGAGTATAACTATGCTACCCCAACTGATTTCCACACCTTAACAGCATCCTTCCGCTACGACTTTATGAGTGCGGAAAGATAAAGTAACTTGAAAAATCCTGGTTAAGCCCAGCCCAGAAATGTAGACTGGGCTGGGCTTTTTCTCTATAATAAGATATGAACTATTATCAGCAACTACTAGAGAGCTACAGTCTTCTAAAAAAGAGGCAACTCAGGGTTCTACTAGAAGGTTTAAAGCCCTACTCTGCTATAGTAGATGCTAATGAAAATCTAAAGGAGCCTATCGCTACGGAGATGCAGAGTCTTACAGGGCTACCCGAATGGCAAAGGGGGGATCCCCAGCCCAACCTTGAGGCTTTGAAGGGGGTTCTCACAGCAAATACCCACAAGGGAAAGCCTACGGCAGAAGAACCAGAAGGTAAAGAAATGACCTTTTATACTGCTCAAGGAGATCAAGGTCCACTTGCTATCATTACTACGAGAGGTACTTTCGATGGGCAAGCGTGGAAAATCCTTCAAGGACAGATAGCACGAAGGTTAGAGGCTCAGAACCCCAACCTCCAAAACCAATATAAAAGTAGTGGAAGAGATATATTACAAGATCCTATCCATAGTGATACTGCAAGGACGGAGGAGGAAAGGCTTCATTCAGAGAGTACAGCTAGAGAAATTAGATTGATGAGTACTACTACCATCCCCAATCTAATAACAGCGGGGTTTGCAGGGGATGTAGGGAGAGTTACCAAAAAGGACTCGGATGCTCCAGGCTGGGTCAAGGATCCTAAAAATCATCTGGACTCGTATTCTCAACAAAGTTTATGGTCTAAAGTAAATAATGAAAAGGTTACAGAAGTTGCTAATGTAATTAGGCAGGAGGGAGGCGACTTCAAAGGGGATCAAGCTAACTGGGAAGATAAGCATGAAGGTGTAGATTCCATGCATACCTTTGCTAAAAAGTGTCTCAAGTTACAACAAGCTTTGAACGGAGATGATGGAGCTTTTACAGACAACGATGCTAGATGGGTTCACACCAATGTAATCCTAGATTCAACTAATAATAAAGTGAGATATAATCGAGGAGAGATTGATGGATATGGAATATCCTTTGATCACACTACCACTAAGCGTAGTAAGCAGCAAGAGACGATGAGCGTGGGGTTAGCTCGTATTTATAATAAAAAGATACAAGATTGGGTAGATGAGAGAAATAAAAAGTTTCCTGAAGGAGAGCAGATGACCCCCGAGCAATACGAAGTCCCTGAAAAGAAACTAATTCCCGAACAGTTAAAGTCCGCGAAATGGTGCAGCAACTTTAGAGGAACCGAGGCAGAGCATATCGTAGGATTTATTCCTCAAATTTTAGATATATCTGAGATGCTGAGAGATTATGATAATCAGGATAAAAGATCCGTAGATGCTAAAACTTTAAAGGAGGAGATGGAACGCAAGAAAGATGTAATGGCTGAGAGTATGGCAAAACTATTTGCGGAGTCGGAGGGGGTTCTGTCTGAAGCATTTAAGGTTAAAGATTGGGACAAGAAGGGCGAGATTCTTTCAGATGATTACACGGAAGGTATTATTCAGACAGTAGACGCTCTAAAGAAATTAGGAAAAAACGAAAAAGAGATCGTAAAAACTATATTCAAAAGAATAGTTTCTAGTGAACTACCCTTCTTCGAAACAGTAAAGTCCGATTTTGTATTCCAAGCAGGGCAGAAAACAGGACCGTCAGAAAAAGCAGATGTTTTCGTAACTAAGGTAGACAGAGACGATTATTTACGAGCATTGAAGGACCTAGGGGTAGAGGACGCTGGTAAACGAGAGAGAATTGCGGAAGCAAATACCAAGTCTCTTAGGGATTTGTTAACGATTGAAGGTGGAAAGAAACTAGAGGGATTAGAGGGGGATAAGTTGGACTCTGCCTTGCGAGAGTTGCTAAAATCTAAAAAATTATACAGACACTTGGATACTAAATACGATTTGGATAGGGATGTATACACCGTTCCTCTTAGCTTAAAAACTTATATTACTGAGACTGATACTAGACTGGGACAAACGCGCAGCATGAGAGATACTCTGGGGACACTACTAACTCCTAGTGATGACAAGTGGCATAAAAAAGGGCAGGATAAAGAGAGGGTAATAGAGTTTATCGAGCAGAATGAGAGAAGTCTAGGTATAGGCACAAAAGAAGGACCCTCAAGAGAATCTTATAGATCAATGATAACGAAGTTTGATGGTATTGCAAAAGTTGGAGATAGGATCAAGGGAAGTGAAAAAATTAAAGGGATGCCTACTACTCAAGTGGCTAAGGTAGTCCAGGATTTAATCAGACAGAACGATGCTGCCCCCAGCATAAGTGACAAGTTTCTTTTGGACTACTTGAATAAAAATTTTGAACGAGACAAGGAAGATGGTAGAGAGGCAGTAAGATTGGCAAGCTTTGTAGAGAGATTATTGTTCCAAAAAGCTGAACAAAACATTCTTAGTTCTGGTGATGATGAAAGGATGAGTGCGTACAGGACTATGCTGGCTAGTGTATCCATGTACGCTGGTATGTCTGCGGATAGTACCTTCGCTATGGAGATGGATCTTCTAGGTGGAAAGTCAAAACTTTATAATCAAGATGACTGTGTGAAAAAACAGGCAATTCAAATGGCTAAAGGAAAGATTCCTCTCACCAGATCTGATGTATCTAATGACTGGGGAAATATGAGCCTCAAATTTGAACGGAAGGGTAATTCCTCTGTGTTTGGGTTAAAGACTAAGGGCTGCGATAATATCTTTAAGGGGAAAGTCCATGAGGATATTTTAAAAGCTTTCCTTCATGCTCAGTCTGTGCTTTTTGAGAAGATCTTAGTATGATCCTCTTCTTGCTCCAACCACACTTTATCCTCCATGTCTAACAAATCTACGAATTTATAGATATTCCAGTTGTCTCCCTTTGAATACTTATCTCTTTTATTGCTAACAGCCGTATAGGTTTGTCCTTTTATTATTTCTTCTGCTTTATGTGTAGGAATAAAGGCCAATATGGCCTTTCTATCTTGTTTGAGTAGCATCATTGGGATTTTCTGGCATTTTTGTGAATCTTTTCGAGATTGGTCTAGAAAATCCCAGATCTCCGAGCTATTATTATATAAGCTATATAGATTTATGTTATTGTATCCTTTTTTACACTCTATACAGTACCTAAATTTCTCAGGTGTGATTAAATCCCCATAAATTTTTAGGTGATCGGGTAGCGTGTGTGTTGTGGCGAATGCCCCAGAACCAGGAGTTCTTGAAAACTCGGTAGTGTCGAGTCTATCATTAAGCAGCTTCGCTACCTGTCGTTCAAACCCGTGCCCCTTTGCCCTACTATTCTTCCTCTGCGGCTTTTTTCTCATATCTTTTAAATCGTAATTATCTTCCATAAATAACCCCTTACCCTCTATAATAGTGACCAATGGACAACGCGCTTACTTTATGTATTGACGAATGGAATGTTAAACTTACTGATAGGAGTAGAAATAGAATGAAAATCCAAATTAAAATGGGAGCCGAAGAGACACAGGCTTTCAACAACTTTATGACAGAGCTTCGCCCAGACCATGTAACTGTGGACGATTTTGTACGCACCCTCTTTTATAAGGGTGTGGAGAAGTTCCAAGAGGAGCTTTTCCAGAAGATGCAGAACTACATGGAAGAGCATAAAGATGACATTGATGCATCTGCTCTTCAAGATATGGGTCACGCTGCTTCCTCTATGCAAGGAGCTTTGCCCCAGTCGCATGAAGAAGCTTTGGACAAAAATATTGAAGTTATCGAAGATTAATGAAGTACAATATTTTGCCTCTTGTTAAAGAGAATGATTTAAACAAAGTTCTCAAGAACCAGAAGTATTCGGGAGAGGATATTCATATTTTGTTCTTGTCTTTATGGGATAAGTATAGTACTGAGCTACAAGATAAGATATCTAAAAGATACTCAAATTCTGATAAGTTTGGACAGAAGTTATATACGGTAGACAGCTTTAATATGCCTCATAGCTTCGTAATCTTTAATACCACTAAAGTCCCAAGTCTAGTATCTCTAGTTAAAGGCAAGGTAGTCATTGAAGATTATCTTCCGAAGATATACAGTAAGTTTAAGATTTCCTGAACTGGGGGTGGGGATCCTTCCCCTTGAGTATTGAATATTTTTCAATCTTTTCTCTATACTTTTTATCCTTAGTGTAGACCAATTTACAGTTATTAACTATAACTGTAGTGAAATAGTTAAAAGCACTTCCTTTATCTGGCGTAAAGTTCTTTAGTGTTTTGAGAACCAATAAAAAGCAATCCTGTTTCGCATCCTCTGGATCAACCTTAAAATTGAAGGAGTCTAGAATATTTGTTATGAGGATATCAAACATTCCGATAAGCTCATCTTCATACTTTTTGTTGTCCAGCAGGTAAAGCCTTATCGTCTTTTCAAATTGTTTGTTGTTTAAATATTCCATCAGCTTTTCTATTATAGAGATATGAAAAATCTAGAGTCGTTATATTCCTCCTGTAAGTCCAGTTCTGATAATCCTTTATGCGATGGCTGTTCCATTTTACAGAAAAGTAAGCCATTACACTCGGTTATGGATCACCATGATTTAGCCCCGTGTGATGTTCTGTTTCTTTCTGATTCCTTTAAATATAGGTTTGGTAAAATTCACGCTTTCTCTGATGGGGAAGAAGAGGTAATAGTAGATAGCTTTCAGTACAGCTTCAGAAAATCTGCGGCTGTGAAATGTCCGAGCGTAAAAGAAGCTGATATGTCCCCCGCTAACATGAAGATTTGTAGGGTTCACTTAGAGGCTACTGTAGACAGGGTGCAACCCAAATTGGTGTTTGTTTGTGGTAATCTTGCTATGAAGATGCTAATCAAGAAGAGTGGCATCACAGACAAGAGAGGGAGATCCTATGAATATACTACTACTGCTGGACATACTTGTGTCGTTGTGCCTATTTTCCATCCTTATTCTGTTATTAAGGAGCCAAGACACAAGCTACTATTCCAAACAGACATTAGGAATGCCTACGAAAAATACATTCTGGGCAAAACGGACAGAGGGGACTTTGCGTACAAAGTCCTCACAACTATCGAAGAAGTAGAACAACTAGAAGAGGAATTAAAGGATTATGAGGAAGAGATTGCATGTGATATTGAAACAACAGGACTCAACTTCAAAAAGGATAGTATACAGACAATTGCTATTTCTCATAAGGATGGAACTTTTGTAATCCCGTGCGACCATAAGGACAGTCCCTTCAAGAAGGGAGAACCTCATTATGCCCGTATGTGGGTGTTGTTACGCAGGATACTAGAGAGCCCCACAAGCAAGAAGATCTTCCATAACGCTAAGTTTGATCTTAAGTTCCTGATTAATCATGGGATCTATCCCAAGAATGTGTGGGACACTAAGATCATGCATCATATGTTGGATGAGAACCTACCTAAGAGCTTGATGGACTTGGTGAAGCTCTACTTCCCTACGGAGTTGGAGAGTCTTTAACGCTGTTTCTTTCGTCGCGCTTTGGCTGCCCCTTGTTCGGCTCCTGCTCTTGCTGCCCCTCTTGCTTGTTTTCTGCCCTTGGGGTAGGTGAACTTTCCGCTGTCATCAAAACCCATTACTGGGCTATCGTACTTACTTTTTGGCTTTCCACGAACCTCTGTCCACTCCGATTCTGGTAGTTCACCACCCCCAGGCAAAGCTCTAAAATCGTCGTCTGAGTATTTACCCTTGGGAGTCCTGTCATCTACGCGAGGAACACTTTTTCTAATCCATCCTGCGGGAATAGATTTATGGGCTATTCCTTCACGATCCCCCCTTGCTTCTCTTTCTGTGTCTCTGTGAGCGCGAACCCTTTCCCCTGCTCTAATAACTCTTCTAACTACTCTTTCTCCTCTTTTGTGCTGCCCTGCCGCTTCCCCTGGAAAATCGGGATTAACATTACGAGGATACATCTTTCTGGTATATCCCTCTTCTCCTGGTTTTGCTCTAGGGTTTTGACGGGCTTTTTCTCTCCAATGAGCTAATTTTCCCGTAGTAGCGTATACATCGGCACCCGTAGTCTTACCTTCAGCAGTAAAGGCTGAATGTATATCGTCATCTCCTTCTTTTGCTGCTTCTAGTAGTATGTATATCAGTTTATCTTTAAAATCCATAGGGCTGTCTCCTATTATATATAGTCATGCTGACCATCCATAACCCCAAAATATTCGATTGGGCCAATATGTCTCTATCGGATTGCTGTGAGGGGAATGCGATGGACTCCTATTTTACGCTTAAACTCTTCCATCTTATTGAGGAAAAATTAGGCAAGCCTACGCTACTCCTACTTACGGAAGTTATTTCCGAGGCCAACTCTATCTTTGCTGAGATTGAATATGAGGGAATGTTGGTAGACAGGGAGAGATTAGATGAGGTGGGGAAATCTCTAAAGGATAAGAACATAGAGGACAATGATCAGTTATATGTCTTTTCTGAAGTTCTAAAGAGAGATAACTTGTCTTCTAATAGGGATTTAATTGAAATCTTATACACCAGGGAGGATAGCTTCGCAGTCTACCCTCCTGACAAGACTGCCAAAGGGGCTCCATCCGTATCCGCACCTACTCTAAAACTGCTATTAGAGTATGTGAATGAAGAATTAGCTACTCGATGAGTAAGTGGCAATATAGACAAGAGGGGAAGAAGATTTGTAAGTCTGTTCTCAAGGATAAGTCTAACAAAAATCTAAAGGATCTTAAGAAATTCCTCACAGGGTTTTTGGACTTGCGTAAGTCGGAGAAGATAAAAAAGACTTATATTGAGGGAACTCTTAAGGCTATTGATTATAATCAAGAGGACAGAGTGTATGTAGATTACCGTCTGGACGGTACAGCCACAGGAAGGCTCTCATGCGCTGCGTACAACGCTCAGGAAGCGATGGGAGTCTCATTCCATACTCTGCCCCGTGAAACAAAAAGTAATGTCAGATCCATTTTCACGGCCCCTCAAGGGTGGTCCTTTCTGACGGTAGATTACTCTGCGATGGAGCTTCGCGTCCTATCTCACATAGCCAAAGAAGGGATGATGCAAACCGCTTTTATTGATGGTGAGGATCTCCACACCTATACGGCAAAACTCCTCTTCAACAAAGATAAGATTACTAAAAACGACAGACAGATCGCCAAGACTGTTTCCTTCCTAATTGTCTACGGAGGAGGTGCCTTTAATCTTGCAGAGACTATGGGGATCCCTATGGGGAGAGCCGAGAAAATTATCAAAAACTATCAGAATGTCTATCCTGGTATTTTTGAATATATGGAGTTTATTAATGAGTTTATCAAAGATAATGGTTATGCTTATACTATCTTCGGTCGCAAGCGCAATTTACCTGATGTGGGCAGCAAGGATCGTCAGGTCGTTAATAGGGCACTAAGACAGGGATTGAATTTTACTATCCAGAGTGCTGCCTCTGATATTCTCCTTGGCTCCTTGGTAGGGCTGTACCACAGGATGAAAGAACTAAAAATGGAATCTAGGATAGTTGCAACTGTCCATGATAGCATTGAGTTAGTAGCTCCCCCAGAAGAATTAGAAGTTCTAGCAGTTCTGATCTATGATGAGTTAGTTAATTATCCTTATATCAGGGACAAATTTAATATTCACTTGGATGTTCCCCTCGCTATTGATATGGAAGTAGGGACTTCCTTTGGAGATGGGAAATTGATTACTTTTAACAAAGAAGGGCAATTCGTACTATGAAAACATTGGTAATTACTGATCTGCATTTGAGTGATAAGATCAGAGGTTTGTTAAATGCTCAAACTGCTTGTTTATCTAAGATCTTTAAGGCTGAGAAGCCTGATGAGATAGTGATAATGGGGGATGTTTTCATGTCTAGAAGACCCTCTCCTACAGTCCTTTTAGGCTTAAAGGGGTTGCTTGACAGGCACCAAGCGGAGTGTCCGTTTACTATCCTGAGAGGAAATCATGATAGTGAAACTAAAGCAGATGATGGGGTAACTGCATTAAGTGTATTCGACTCCCCAACGGTAGATATCATCACACATACTGATACTAACCATCTCCTGAAAAGGGTATATATTCCACACTATGAAAATGAACAACACATTATTGAAGCTCTTAGAGGGGTGCCAAAGGGCTATAGAGTATTTGGTCACTTTGGGTTTTCTGGCTCTCTTAATTCCGCTGGTGATTGTGATTTTACTATTCCTCTTCGTGAGTTTCGGAACTCTTGTATGCTGGGTCATATTCACCATTTTCATGAGCGATCCCTTGACCTGGAAGAAGAAAAGATAACTCTCACCTGTTTGGGCACTCCTTACACCACTAACTTCAATGAGTCTGGGAAGGGCAACTTTTATGCCATCATAGAGGATGATGAGGTAACTTACAAAGAGGTAACACATGGTCCCAAGCATATAGTCGTTAATTACGATGATATTGCGGACGCAGCGGAGGATTTAAACAATACAGATTACTTCAAGATGGTGCAAGTCCATGCGAATAAGCTATCAGACACGGAGAACCACCTTATAGCGCAGGATTTATTAGGAATGTATCCTATTGATTGTGTGGAAGTAAAGTATAGACCCATATTTGATGGGGAGATTGAGAATTACTATGATCCCGCCACAAGTCTTTTCGATCTTACTAGGGATGTTTTAGAGGCGTATGTAGATAATTCTGCCGTTGAGTTAGACAAGGACCAGTTGATGAAAGGCTTGGATCAAATTAATGAAAATAAAGAAAGCCATAATTAAAAACTTTTACTCTATAGAAAGCTTAGAGATAAATCTAGAAAAGTATAAAGGGATTACTCTGATTGAGGGAGTTAATAAAGACACAGGAGGCTCTAATGGTTCTGGGAAAAGCTCTTTAGTAGAGGCTTTTATGTGGGGGCTAACAGGTAAGACCATTAGAAAGAGTAATGAAGAAGCCCTAGTAAACCATAGGAACAAGAGGAAGTGTTCTGTTGAGTTACACTTGAATGATAATATAGTTATTAGAAGGCAGAAAAAGCCATCTTTCTTGGAGTTGTTTGTAGGGGATAATAATTTAACTAAGGAATCCATAGCAAGAACACAGGAGGAGATCGAAAAGCTATTAGGGTGTAACTATAAGAGTTTATTATGTACCTCATTCTTTGGACAGCACAATAGTTTTCACTTCCTTGACGCACCCCCAGAGGACAAGCGAAATATTATCAATAATTTTCTGAATCTAGACTATATCCTAGATAACAGAAAATCTGTAAAACATTTGAAGTCTCAGTACTACCAAGAGGCTAAGGCTCTGTTGGCTATCATCAAGGAACAGAGAAGAAGTATTGATAGTGTTGAACAGAAAAAGAAAAAAGTAGTTGAGATTAAGGAAGAGTACCTAGAGGAGTATAGTGAGTATGCTTTGAGCCTATCTTTAGAGGACATACTCAAAGCAGAAGCAGATGAGAGGGCAAAGGAACAAAACCGTATTGGTTATGGGAGAGAATTAGAGAGCTTAGAGGATAGGAAGGAAGACCTTCAGGATAAGTTGGATGGGGCAGTATTTGTTTGTGATAAATGTGATCAAGTGCTGCCGAGAGTTTCTAAGGAAGGTCTAGAACGCGAACACAGCGTTTGCGAGTCTAATATTAGGGAGGTTGAAAGGCACCTAACTAGCGCAGCGTTAACGCTCCAACCGCTCCCTATCTCTTCTACAGAGTTTATGGAGTTAGAAGAATATAGGAGCTTGTGTAGGGATGCTGAAAAGTATGACGAGTTTATAGAAGACTTGGAAAAGTCGATAGAGGATGCCGAGGAAAAGAGATCTCATCAAGAAGTGATGTATGAGATTATGAAATTTTGGGATAAAGCTTTCTCTGAACAGGGGGTCATTAAGTACATCATACGGAATGTTTTGGACTACTTTAATACTAGATCTAATTATTACTTATCCTATCTCTGTGACAACCATTACATTATAACTTTTGATGAAGAACTAAACGAAAAGATAACAGCTACTGGCACCCAGACGCAGTATATATCATTGTCTGGAGGAGAAAAAAGGAGGGTGAATCTTGCGGTGCTTATGGCTCTAAAGGATTTATTCATCCTAAATAGTTCTTTCGATTCTAATATACTATTTTTAGACGAGATAGCTGAGAATCTTGACGAAAAGGGAGTAGATAGCCTCTATTCCCTCTTACAGGAAATTAAGAAAAGTAAGGATATCTTTGTTATTACTCACAATAAATATTTGAAATCTAATCTTGATTCTGTGGGTAGAATCTCTATAATCAAGTCTAAAGGTAGTACAACAATAAAAAGGAAATAATATGTCATTAGCCAAGCTCAACTCAATTGGTCAAGAAATTTTTGAAGCACGCTACGCATACCCAGGTGAAAAAACTTGGGCCGAACGCGCAAAAGTTATAGCTAGAGTAGTTGCTTCTGCTGAGAGGGACGATGAAAAGGAGAAAATTGAGAAATCTTTTTACGATGTGGTGGGATCGGGAGACTTTATCCCAGGGGGTAGAATCATTTATGGCTCTGGTCGTAATCGTGGGAATCATAATCTGCTTAACTGCTATGTTATTATTCCAGAGGATAGTGTTGATTCCATTGGAAAGACTATTAACGATATGTACCGAATTTCTTGTGCGGGTGGAGGAGTAGGCTTTAATGTTTCTAAGATTCGTCCTAGGGGAGATCACATAGGGAGTGTAAAGAACTCAGCCCCAGGTGCTGTCTCCGTTCTTCAAATGATTAATGAGGTTGGTGAACATGTCAGAGCAGGAAAAAACAGGCGCACGGCTCTTATGGGTATACTTAATATTACTCACCCTGATTTGCTGGAATTTCTCTCCGTTAAACTTGATCATGGCGAGCTTAATAATTTTAATATTTCTGTTGCTATTACTGATAGATTCTTGGAGGCTGTAGAGCTAGAGGAAGATTGGTATTT
>Ga0098047_10000251_pt1 | contig 21447 bp, 18 predicted proteins | sample 12_taG_FD_92585 | JGI IMG/M metagenome (GOLD analysis project Ga0098047, IMG submission 92585) | Marine viral communities from the Subarctic Pacific Ocean - 12_ETSP_OMZ_AT15267 metaG | ecosystem: Environmental > Aquatic > Marine > Oceanic | place: Subarctic Pacific Ocean | collected 2015-01-16 | reverse complement strand
TCTTGAATTATTAAATAAAGCACTAGAAGCAAATACTTTACATGTATTAAATAATGCTTAAGGAATAATAATGATTAAAGAATTTGCAGCTGGATTAGCAAATCGTCATCATTTTGGAGATGTGCATGATATAGAAAAATGGACTGGTATGGCACAAGATACTTTCATGTCCCTGTGGGATTACGATGGTCATGTAATTGACTATGTTAAAGAAAAGAATACTCTTGCGTCTTATGATGGAATGCTATACATGCCGGATGAATTTCTTCTCGATGTTGATGGAGAGAACCCCGATAGAGCTAGACAAAAGACAATAGGTTTAGGTATTTTATTGAATGATCTATGTATACCATATCAAGTTTACTTTTCTGGTACTGGATTTCATTTAGGAATACCTGGATCTGCATTTAGATGGAAACCTGCACCTGATTTACATCTTAAAGTAAAGGATGAACTATTAAGTAAAGGTATTTATGAGTATGCAGATGTATCCGTATCTGATAAAACAAGGCTTATAAGAGTAGTTAATACTCTTAATAGTAAATCTAGATTATGGAAGATACCTCTATCACAAGCCGAATTACATAAACCTGTAGCAGAAATACAAGCTTTAGCAAAAAGTAAAAGAAATGCTTATGAATGGCAAACATTAGAATGCGAACCTGTATTTGATGTATTAAAACGTAAAGTTAAGGCTAGTGATAAGAAGTTTGAATCTGTAACTCTTGGTAAGAATCCTGATCCTGTATGGTATCCCTGTATTCAAACCATGATGTCAGGAGCTGGTCAAGGATCAAGACATCAGATAGCTTTACGTATAGCAGGCCATTTGAGATGGAGATATCCAGAACACATGGTCAGACTAGTCATGGAAGACTGGAGAAAACGTGTAGATTTAGATACAGCAATGCATTCATTTAGTAAAGAAGAAATGGATAAAATAGTAACTGATTGTTATGAAGGTCATAATGGTAACGGTTATAACTATGGTTGTACTGATATTCATATGGATAATCATTGTCAATCTACATGTACTCTATATAAAGCTAAGAAATCTCAAAATATGATGGATGCTAAGTCTATGGAAAAAGAGTTAGTTGAATTCTTTATAAGAGATGATAAGCCAATAAATATAGGTGAATTCTATGGACAAGATTTTCCTATATATCCAGGAGAAGTTGTAATCTTACAAGCACCACCTAAGTCTATGAAAACCATGCTCTTACAGAGTTGGGTTAATAAGCTTAAACGACCAACATACTTTCTTGAGATGGAAATGTCACCAAGACAAATGTGGATGCGTTTTGTTATGATGGAGAAGAATTGGGATGAAGAACAATTAAGAACACATTATAAACAATATGCTAATGGTATCTCTCAAGGCTTTGACTGGCTTACTATAGATTATAATAGTTGTTATCCTCATGAACTAAATAAGCGAATCATGATGTTACCATATAAACCTGAAATTATAATAGTAGATCATATGGGTCTATTTAAATCTCAGAAACATGATAATAATATGAAAGTAGAAGAAGTATCTCAAGCTATGCTTGAACTTGCTATCCAAAATAATGTAGTTGTATTTGCTATATCTGAGATAACTAAGCAAGCATTTCATGAAGGTATGGATATTACTTCAGCTAAAGGTTCTTTCCGTATAGGATATAATGCTAATAAAGTATTGTCTTTAACTCCATACAAAGATGAAGATAATCTTGTTAAGACTTTAAAGATAGTATGTACAGCTAATAGAGAAAGAGAAAATCTTGATCTTGAACTAAATGTAAATGGTACTCAGATAGGATGATACGAATTACAAAATGGATAGATCCTGACGAAGAAACTTGGTATAGAAAAACTTATATTACCAACTTTGAATGGTTAATGATTGAAAAAGAGAGACTTGCTAAAGTCACTAAAAAAAAAGTAATCATTAAAACTAATTCTCAGGGATATAAAGCTATATACAGGGAGAGAATAAAATGACAAGTGATCGTATTACAGAAGATTGTGACTGGAAAGATGGTATCAATCAATTCAGACTTAGAATGTTTGAAGAAATAAAAAAACTAAACGAAAAAATAGAAAAGTTACAACAGATAAAGGAGAAAACCCCATGAACCCATATTTACCAATAAGAAAGGTACCATTAGATTATAATGGTATATCATCATCTGCTTATGCAGTTCAGATGCAACATCCAGATGATGGAGAAAAGTTATCTGAATGGAAAGAAGCAGGTGTAGTAGGTCATAGCTATATGCTATTATCTAATGAAGAAGTAAAAGAAGCTGCTAATCAAGTAGCAAAGGAATGTAATTTAAACTTTACATTTGATAGAACGTTCTTTAACGGCCGTAGTTATGCCTATTCAATGAAGTCTGATCATGTATGTGGTGAGGTAGCCCAAAATGACGATGTAGCCTTAGGCATGCAATTTTGGAACAGTTACGATGGATCGAAAGCTTTTGGCTTTGCTATGATGCTTTATAGATTAATATGTACAAATGGAATGATGAGTAAGAATTATTTCAATACATATAGATTTACACATGAACCATCTAGCTCAGATTGGCATGAAAATCTAGAGCAAGTAGTAACCAATATTAATAGTTTAAGTGGTGGATCTTCTAATATAGATGAATTCTTAGGAAAGCTTAAATCTCTTAGTAATTTAAAGGTTACGACTGAAGAGTTAGGTAAGATTAGACATAATCATCTAAAAGATATCCCAGTACAATTATGGGGTAATATAGTGGATAAATATACTGATCCTACCAATAAGACTCCTCATAATGGATGGACATTATTGAATACTGCTACTGATCTTCTATGGCATAAAAAGAATCCTACTGTTGCTAGTTATGGACAGAATGCTACTATTGTAGATGGATTATGCAGGGCAGTCGCATAAAGGCACTTCAAGAAATGTTGAAGAGAATTCTCCTTGAGAACACCGAACTCCGTAAAAAAGTTCGGGTTCTTGAGGAGATCCTTCGCTCTTATCTTCCAATATTAAGGAGAAAAGATGATAAGTGAATACACAATTAGAGAACCCATATGGGATGGAGGCTCTAAACAGAGAGCTATAGGTATAGCAGAGTTTAGACTCCCCTGTAAGGTTAGTATTGATTATAAAGATGAACATGGAAATATAGTATACCCTCATAAATATATAATTACTAAGGAATTTGCTAGTCAATTTAGAGTACAGACCTTAAGTAATGATGTTAGATTGAGAATAATACCTATATCTCAGTTAGAAAATTTATAAATGTTTGGGATAAATGCAAAGTTGCCAAGGAAATATTTCAAGTGTACTATGTGTTCTGGCTCGCATAAGTTACAGCATGTATATATCTATGGTAACTTTGCTATTCCCCCTGAACATCCTTATAAAGAAATTGAAGTATGTAAAGCGTGTGCTTTACGTGAACATGGTAAGAAGAATAAAACTAAACTAAACACAATAATAGAAGAGAGGACTAAAAAATGGCTAAAACAGTACTAGAAGAAATCAAAGAACTAAATGAAAAAATAGAAAGACTAGAACTAAATAAGAAGCTAGAACATTTAGAACAAGAAGCAAGTGAAAGTACTGAATCACGAATAGAAAATGGATTTGAAAGCAGTACTGGAAGTATTGAAGATATAGGTTCCACTGTTGTTTTTAATTCAGAAGTTGAAACTCCATATCCTGAAGAAAAAAAAGAAGAAGAGAAAGAAGAGGAGAAAATAGGATGGTTTGGTAGAAGAAAAACAGCATCTAATGAAACAAAGTCTGATGAAACGGAAGCTGATGAAACTAAGTTTGTAACTATTGATCAATATTCTGATAATATAGAATCTAATAAAATAGAAGCTGATAAAGTAAAGTCTGATGTTGATTTTATAAGTACTGAGTTAACTAAATTATCTGATAGATTGAATGAAATAGAACTTGTAAAAAGTAGTGAACTTGAATCTGATGAAGCAAAATCTCTTGGAGATTCTATAACTACACTCGAAACTTTTCTAAATACAATAGATACAAAACTACAACAGGTATCTGCTAGAATGGGACTTTAGTGGAAAAGGAAGTTAATACTTATCAACAATTCAATTTCCAGATAGCTCTAGAGAAAATAGAGACACTCACACAACAAAATAATGAGTTGCTTGATACTGTTGACAGACTAGAGAAACAATTAAAAAGCAATTCTATAGAAGCTACCCATAATCTTAGAGAACCAAAGACTAGCAGATTTCAGAAGATATCTGCAGAAGCTGATGCTGCTATGAAAAGGTTTTCTGCTAAATTAAGAAAGGAGTCAAAGAATAATGCCAAGTCCAAGCAAAGCCAAAGGGAACCGGTTTGAGCGAGAAATAGTAAACCTAGTTAAGGGCAAAAGTCAAACAGCTAAACGTGCATGGGGAAGCAATGGAGCTTCCCTCGGTATGCATGAAGAAGTTGATGTCCTCATAGGTCAAGATTTCAAGGTTCAAGCAAAATGTAGGAAGAAACTGGCATCTTTTCTAGTTCCAACTGAACATGTAGATGCTGTAGTATGTAAACAAGATAGAGGTGAAACTCTCATCATCATGAGATTTGACGATTGGTTAGAAGAAAGATTCATTACTTCAATGCCGGAGGATAGGTAATGGAATTTGGTAATAAATATGCTGGTTGTAGTATACATAAAGATTATTTAAGTATCTTTATATGTCCTATTGGTATTGAATTATATTGCTTTAATGAAGACTTTGAACTTAATCTTATATTTTGGCCTCTACAAGTAACGCTTGGCTTAGGGCGGAATAGAAGTTTGTTTAGAGGTTAAGAAGGAAAGCGTAGGTAATAGATTGTCTCCATATTATCTACGCATACCTTCAAGAACTGCTAATGCTCTTTCAACACCAGCTTCTCTTTTCCTCTTCTCTTTCTTAGGTTTTTTACCAAAAATAAATTGATGTGCTTCTTTAGTATATTGATTGGGATAAAGTTTTAACCAATGTGTAATAAGATCCCTACCCCTACCAGCTTTAAGTGATGGCCATATCTTATTCTTACCTACACCCCACACAGTAGACCATTGATAAGCAGCATACATAGTAGATAGTTTATCACTATCATCTGCAAAATCTACATTTCCAAACAAAATTTTATTTAAATCATTATGATCTATGTCTATAATCTCATTAGCTACAGCTAAATGTTTCAATGTTCCAAGAGTAGGACCAGTAAATTCAGACATAAGTCCAAATGTACCTTTATCTGGATTGTCAAATTGAGTAAGGTCATCCATAACACGCTGAATACGTTCTACACTCTCATTTTCAATAATATTAGTAAAATCTATATTAGTAAGGGCTGATGCTAAAGCTACTCCAAGTGATACACCTGCGTACCTCATAGCATATTGTATTTCCTCTGATTCTAATCCCTGTCTTGCAAGTGCAGATTTATGTATACCTTTTAAAGCATCATAATGTGTTTCAAATAAAGACATAGGATAATGAAGTAAGTGGAAAGCTACTTCAGATCCTGCCCCAGCAACACCTGAACCTTTTTTTACTATCTTTCCACCTTCAATTTCATCAATAGTTCTCCATTCACCACGTACAATTTTTGACTTAGCATGAGCTGCATATTCATATGCCCAACTATTAACCATCTTCAAAGCATATGCCTGAGAGAATGCTTTAGCTTTATCTGGAGCATACCCATCATTTACAAGTTTACTATATTTTCTATGGAAAGCAGTTCTAAACATCCACTTACGCTGATGATTCTCTGTAAGTCTATGGAAATACAATAACTTATCTATAGTCCAACTGGTTCCTTTTTTCAAAGCATCCCTAACGGGAGTTCCCTCTATAGAAATCTTACCAGTAAGAGGATCAAAATCTACCTTACCAGATTCTAAGTCTTTTCTACTAATAAGTCCCTCAGTATATAACTCTTTTGCTACATCTGTAAATAAGAATCCAGCCTCTTGTTCAGCCTTCTGCATCATATTCTGAAACTCTTTATCATGAGACATAGCTTTACGAGCTGATGAAAGTGCACCAATACCTACTCTACTATAAAAATGGACTGCACTAGCAGCATTTTTAACAGCTCCAGTAATATTAAGTCCCATAGTTCTTGCTGTTGCTAGAGAATTAAGAAGTGTAACAGCTCCATTTGCCCAATCAGGACGTCCAGTAGTACCTTGTGTAAATACAGTATACTCCTCATCAATAAACCTTCTTAATCCATTCTGAAACTCTACATCAGTATTAGGTAAATGTTTTAAAGCATCCAGATAAGTAATCTGAGTCTTTATCATCTTATTAAACTGAGCTGCTTGATCTCCATATTCTTTTAGAACAAATAATGGATCTTTTTCCCAATATCTATTTAATAAAGGGTTACTTCTCTGTGCATGTGCTGGTATCTTATTAATATCAATCTTAGCAATCACATTATCTACTACATCAGCAAAAGCATAATCCCTGGTAAGTCTATTAGCATTCATAGCTTTAGATAAGTTATCCTTAATCTGCATTATAGTCTCAAACTGTACTTGTGGGAAATAACCACCCCTCTTATTACCAGCTTTTATATCTGTAATAGAATCTTCGATAATATCAATCATCCTTCTTGCCTGATCACTACCAGCCCTTGCTTCTTTAATATTTGTACTGTTCGTATATTTTAATGCAATAATTTTCTGTAAATTTATAAGACCATTTGTAAAGACACCACTCATATCATTTAAATTATCTCTTGCCTTTTCTACAGCTTTATATACATGAGAATTGTATTCTACTAAATCTCCAGCTTCATTTCTGTAACTAGGCTTACGTGCTTCTTGAAAGGTCTCATTATCCATCTGAGTAAGCTCAATAAATTCTCTAATAGTTCGTCCCTTATCACTGGCAACAAAATCTTCTACCTTACCAATAAATTCAGCTTGTACGTGCTCATTAGGATCTGCCTCAGCCATTTCTTTTCTCAATTCCTTGAGTTTTTTAGTAGCTAAGTCTTTCTTGCCACCATGTATAGATATATATGCATCAAGCATATGGTTAGCAATAAAGCCATTAGATGTAAGAACTTTATTAATCTGAACACGTTCATAATTAAGGATGTTATTTAATTCAAGATAGAATTTTCTTGCGGTTGGATCTTGTTTTGATATTCCTTCTGGTACCACCCATGCCAAATTACTAAACTTCCCACCTAAAGCTCTATCAAAAGCATCAATTTCTACCTTAATTCTTCTATAATGAGCATCAGTAAGGGGACTATCAGAATCCCAAGGCATTTCTAAACGCTGTTCTATAAGCCATTTAAGATTATGAACAGAAGATTCTCTATTATAATCTCGCTTACCATCAATAGATTTAGAACTAAACCTATCCACTACATTTTTCTTAGTAATCCAATAGTCGTATATATCGCTCATAGCCTTCATACGTTCTTGCTTGGTTTTATTAGTTACATTACATAGTCCCATTTAAATTCCTTTTATATTCAAGTGGTACCTAAGGTCGGAAAAACAGAGAAACGTCCATAAAACACATCCTGCACCCCTTTTGCACTCCCATATTGACCTTATATATGATATATTAACTGCAAAGGCTCTATTATCCACTTTATCAGCCATTAGATTTCAAAATTTCATACGCTGGGTGGGGCGACTTCTTAAAACAAAGTTGAAAATCAAGTATATATAGAAATACTTTTTCGTTATTTTTCATTTAACAACCTTCACCTGTCTGATCAGTCTGGATATTCCAGTACTCTCCCTTCTTAGGCATCCTACGTATTGGTATCTTCTTACCATCCTTACCTATAACTGTCTTAACTTCACCTCTAGACTTAGGTATAATACCATCTAACTTAGCATTTAATGTAGGTGAAGCAAAGAATACATTTAGATGTTTAACTAAAGATCTAACTGGATTAGCCATTTCACCTAGCTTTGAATAGTCAAATCTATCCATGCTACCCCTACTATAACTACTAATATCTACTTCTGTATCTTTACCAGCAGCATAATGTTCAACATCTTTTACTAATTGCCTTACAAAGTCATGATGCCCATTGTTTTCTGCCCATTGTAAAAGAGTTTTATATAAATGTTCATTAGTTTTATAAGCAGGCATCTCATGGCCTTGAGCATCTTTATAATATGATGAAGGTGTAACTTGTGGTTGTAATAAATATCTAAGAAGTACAGTCATAGGATCCTTACTTTCAATGACACTATCACTCCAACGTTCTACAAATTCAGCTATAGCTCTACCCTCCTTAACTTGTTCTAAAGAATAAAGACCATCGCTTAATACACGACTAGATAAAGCATCCTGTACTGTCTTGATATAATCTATACTAATAGATGCCCTAAGTCTACGAACATCATCTCTAAAATCAGATACATTCTCTGTCTTAATAAATCTCTCTGGAGTAATATCATTACCATACGTAGCTTTAAATAAAGCCATAGAATATCTAGATTCATTACTACTTTGAGAGATACGTTGCTTAGGTTTATTATCTATTAGATATGTATAGCCCTGTCTTGTAAATATGGGCTTACTATTCCTATCAAAATTACCTACAAATTCAAGCTGTCCATAATCTAAGTTCTTCTCTGCATCTATTGAATGATTGAAAAGAGTAGCCTTTTCATCTTTATTAAGAACTCTAACATCACCTTTAATTCTATACATGGCAATCTTCTTGCCCTTTGGTAGCCTATTAAAAGGATACTTTCCAGGTTTCTTTGGAGTAATAATACTTGGATCTGCAATTTCAATAACCATATTCTTAGCTATCTGATTGTCCATTATATCCATAGCAGATTGTAAATTACCAAGCCTTCTCTGTAATTTTTCTACCTTGTCAGCATTAGAAAACCTTTCTGATCTAAAATAATCCAGAGTTCCCATTACATTTCTATGTTGTCTCTGTATTAATTCTCTAAGTACACCATTATTTAAAGAGTTCCTTATTTCAGGAGAGACAGGTGCAGTATCAAATGATCTGATTGTCATAGCACCAGCAGCCCTATCACCTGCTGCTTCCACTGGATTATCACCAAACATACGAGCTGTCTCTACAAAACTTTCAATACTTTTAACAAAGAACCCTGCCTTATTATACATATCTCTATTGCCATTTTCCAACCCACCATAATTGGCATCCCAGAATCCATTAGTTCCAAGCAATCTTTTCATTACATATCCACCTATAGACCTATCAAACGCAGCAACAGGATCATCAGCAGGAATATTACTAAAATTAAATTTCTGCTTCATTATACTATCGTGCTTGCCTTTTAATATATCAAAATATAAAGCCTTTCTTCCATCACGTCTCTTAATATCATAAGTATCACCATAAAACATCTCTGCATATTCAGATACCAACTTTGATCTTGTACCATCAGCATCACTCGTACGACCTATCTCTCTAGATAACTGCTTAGCTAAATAAGCATTAGGGTTAGCAAAGAAAGCTCTTATATCATAATAAGCATTTCTAATTTCAAATGGTTCAGGAGAACGACTACCTCTTTCATCCCAAGTATCATTCTGTATCATATTAGCTTTCTTTAGAGTCCTAAGTATTTCATAAAATAGTTTCTTCTGTAATGCTGTCTTGCCAAAAGTTTTATCGTTAAAGAATCCAAGCCCTGGTTGATTATGCTTATCAAATACTGGATCACCAGTAGGCTCTGCATACTGCTCCTTATGGCCAAAGAATAAGAAGTCTTTTAATTTATTTCTAGTTTGTAAAGCTTCATGAATACCACCATGAATATCTATAGCATTCTGAATAGTATCATAGAACTTATCCATTGTCTTCCAATGATCTGAACTCATCTTATTTTTAGTAAGCATATCCTTAAGAAGAGGAGTGCCCTCCATATTAAAGCCTACTCTATTCAACCAAGAGATAGCACTTCTTGCACCTATTACCTCACCTATCATCATTTGTGCTTTATGTAACTTGGAAGCATAATTTTGGAAACCTACTTGTTCTCCATTCTCTCCTGCCTTACCACCTTCACCTATGCCAAAGATATTAATATAATCTCTATTGAGAACTTCTTCCCTTCCTTGAAACATTCTAAAATCATCCTTGCGTCCATTTTCACTAGCGAATGATTTAAATACTTCCCAAGGCAATCTAGTATGTGTATATAAATGGTCACCATCATTATCTCTCTGCATTACAGTGCGAAGATCATGTACATTTACCTCAGCAAGGCCATTCATATTATCTAATATTTTCTCTACACGGAATATAACTTTATCATGTCCAATAACTGGTATAGCGTGAGACATAACTCCAAACTGCATCTTTAGATTGGCATCCACAGGTATATTAAATGTAGTAGCTACACCACTTTTGACCTTGGTTATAGTCTGTCCATCTAATAGCCTAAACACATCAAAGTAATTAAGATCATGTTTCTTAACCTTATCCATAAGATCTTTTAATTGATGTTCAGCCTTTGCTTTACTCGTAGATTCCATACTAATGTTAGCATCACGAAAAGTATCTGCACCACTAGCATCTGTACCTTTATACTGAATATCTTTACCAACCTTAGAATAAAAGGTGCTATAAAACTTAGGCTTACCATTCTCTATACCAATTACTACATCTACACCATTACCATCTCTAAATATAAATCTCTCACCTTCAAGATTAGATCCAATTCCATTACCCAACTGTCTTTTAGCAGTATTTCTATTGAGACCTATGCCACCATAAGTTACAGCAGCTCTATCTATTTGCTCTCCGGGTCCACGTATATCTTTACCTGTTGTTGGATCAAATCTATATCCTGTTACATGTAATTCTGCATACAAAGGAACAGACAAGTCACCTTTAATATTAGGTATAATGAAATTATCTTCACCACCTTTCTGGTTAGATACTTTACCAAGATGCTTATAGTTTGAACTGCGGAGTAATCTCCTAAGAGCCTTTTGTACATAAGGAGCATTAGGCATAGCACCATAACTAAATAGTAACTTAGTAAGTCCCATATCACCCTTATCTAATGGATTGCCTTCAGACTGCCCTATTTCATATAACCATTCAGATAGTTTAGCACCATCTCTATGAACTGAGTTCCATTGTATACCAATTTGTTTTAACTTAGCCTCAAATCCCATCCACGCAACAGCTTTATCTATTGCTTTTGGAGATTGAAAGTCAAAAATAGAAGGAGATATAGTAACACCAGTCTCAGTCTTAGATGTAAATGATACACCAAGACTTTCAATAGGTAGTAACATTTTATTGCCATTACCCATATTTCTTATTGAACTCTGCCATTCAGGACCAGCTCCAGATATATCATAAGCTGAAAGCTTAGAACCATTTATAGCTATACCATCATAAGTTTTAGCAGATGTTTCTCCAAGTAATATATCTACACCATCAGGCATGTGTGCTGCTATCTCTGGATGATATATCAAATAACCCTTACCACCCATTTGATTAGCACCTGTAGCGAATATAATTGTCTTAGCTCCATTAGGACTATTAGTAAAATCTGTATCAAGCATACCTTTTTGAGCCATAACAAGTTTCGCCACTCTTTCAGATGCAAACTTACCACCATCAAGTAAAGAAGCCATTAAACTAGGCATACCATCTAAAGACCTTTGTTGTGCTAGAGCTATTTCTTTAACTAAACCAGATGCTTGATTACCTATAATCTGAAGCTGTCCCATTTCTACATTTTCTATATTTAATGGGTGGGATTTATCTCCTTCTGCTGCTTTATCAGCAATTAAGCCTGTAACAAATCCACCATTCTGTAAAACACGATTAGCCTCTTCTTTAATTTCTGTATTAGGATGATGATTTTTCATCCAATCTAATACTTCATATCTCATAGGCTGAGTAGTGCCACCATCAAATAAGAATCCACGCTTAAACATATTAGCTTCTATCTTAGCAAGAGTCTGAGGTCTTGCATCTCCAGCATATTCTGCAATCATTTCGTTAAGAGAACTTCTTCTACCAGTATGTTCAATATAAGGTAAAAGCATTTTAAGTTCTACCATATGACGTGAGCTATTAGAAGCAGTCCTTAAATGCCCAAACATTTGTTCAAAGACGTCACGTTCTTTACCAGAATATCTACTTAAAGCTTTATTATACCAAGCTTCAAACTCTGTATCCATAACTTTAAGATTCTTTTCAGTACCTATAAACATCATTTTATCCATGGGAGATAATCTTAAATAGAATACATAATCAGTAGGATTCTTTAAAATCTTTCTTATATCTCTCTGACCTAAACCTGGATCTATAGATTGGAAGCCATCAAGTATCTCTTGTGTAATTTTGTCGGTACGTAAAGCTTCATTTAAAAACTTCTGAATCTGATCTGGACTCTCAAAAGTACTGATGCTTGCATTCCTAAGTCTACCATCACCGATATCAATACTAATTGTATCATCTATCCAGTGAACTTTATAACCTTTATCATTAAAGTACTTAGTATTGGGATGTTGTATATGTGGAGCATTATTATTAAACTCAAGAATGCCACGCTTTTCACCAGCCTTTGTAATGCCAAGTATCTTCACCCTATTAATGGGCTGGGAATTTAGAATGTTAGTTAAAAGCTCAACAGCATCCTTCTCTCTAAACCTTCTCCACTCAGCCTCCTTTTGGGATATAGTTTTCTTTGCAGGATCTTGAGCAAATATCTTCTCACGTACATTATCAGCTAAAGCTCTATACGGATTCTGAGATACAGCTTTCTTAAAGCCTTGGTCTATCTTGCCATCCTTATCTACAAGACCATAATCTTTTGCTATCTCAATAGGAGTACGATGATGCTCATGTGTTTTATATCCCTTTTCAAGTGATTCAGACATACGTACACCGTCTTCATTGAGAGGATGATGTTCATTATTTAGAATAACCTCACGATTAACACGCTCATTAACACCTTCTAATAATTTAATAGCATCACCAAAGAAACCCTTTTCATTTATTTCTGTGATAAGCTCGGATAATACCTTAACACCTTTACCCTTTTCTCCCTTATAAGTCTCATACCATTCTCTTGATAGATCTTCTAGGATTCTCATAGTATCAGACTTATCAAGACCAAGTCCAGCTCTACCGCTAGCAGAAAGATTTTCCAACTTAACAACAAGCTCTCTTAATCTATCAATAGACTCATGCTCTTTAGCAAATAACCTAGATAAAGTTGTTTGTATTGGACGAGTTAAAGCATCATGTATTCCATATTCATCACCAGTCAACTGCTCTTCTTCAGTAAGGATTCTCTTTTTAGAAATATTAAACCTACTTGTAGCCGGATCAATGGAATCAATTAAAGTATGTAGCTGAACAATAACTTCACCAAGATCCTCCTTACTTTCTTTAGTTCTAGCTACTTGTTCTAAAGACATAAGCTTATCTTTTAAAGCATTGATTTCACCAATTGGATCTTTAACAGGAGCTTTGTTAGTAGTTGGATCGAATGTATCAAGAAGAGTAGTAATTTCATTATGTAATTCATGTATTCTTCTCCTCATACCTCCAGATTTAGAGCCAATCTCTTGAAGAGTTGCTTGAGTATTAACAAGCATATCTGAATACATTTCATTACCAAGTAACTTTGCAGCCTTAATATAATTACTCATATCTACTTCTTCAAGCTGCCTCCTGCCACTTTCAGTAAAGGCCCAATCTATTTCCCTAACTACATCATCACCAAGTACCTGTCTAATAGTACTCAATGATCTTTCATATTCAGCTAACTGGGTTTTAGAAACTTTACCTTGCAGTTCTTTTAATACAGCTTCCTTAGATGGCATATTAATAATACCACCTTCACCTGGTAATACTAAATTATTATCAGACATAAAGCTAAGTAAATTGATAGCCCTTCTATCAAATCCACGTCCTTTATACATTCTTTCAATATATAATTTTCTAGTATGACCAGCCCAATTTTGCTTCCACTCGACAGGAAGACTTCTATATATATCCTGCCATTTTCTTTGTACTATAGACAATCCTTCAGCATCTATAATACCTCTTTCACTAGCATCTTTTTTAGAAGTGCCACCTAATGCTTGTTTCCTCAAATCAAATAATAGACGAAGATCTTCAATATTTTCTATTATAGATTCGTTAGCAGCTTTCTCTTTATCAGTCTGGGGATCTTTAATAAGTCCTTTAATAAGATTTTTATATGAATCTATAGATGAAGCATACCTATCATCAGTTAACTTGAATAATGTATCTAAATTTTCTGTAAGAATCTTATCCTTTGCTGGATCTCCAGAAGGGAACTTTCCTTGAGCTATATTGTATACTCTTTCAGCAGCTTCAACATTTTTAGCCTGCTCGAAAAACTTCCACAGTGGATTTTCCTTAACAGGATCTCTATAGATATTCTTATCACCGTACTCCCTGCCAAGAACATCCATATGTTCATCAATAATTTCACGAGTTCTTATATTAAATTGTTCTTCAGTAAGTCCACTATCTCTTACCATCTTTTCATAGTTCTGCTTTTGAGCATCAGCATCTATACCAGTCTTGACGTCAGCTTCATTAATATTTCTTAAAGCATCTAATACTCTATTGTAAGTATTAGCATCATCAATTGGTTTATTTTCTTTATTAGATAATACATAGCTACCAGTAACCCTGCCTTCTTTAGTTACAGCTACATCATATCCAAGTTCACTACCAAGAGAAGCCATCATCTGCTTATATATCTCAATCCCACGAGCTCTAGTATCAGAAGTAAGTTTAACTAAAGCACCCTCATATCCTATATCATCAACTGTATTACCATCAGAAAACTTAAGACCTTTTAATTTATTAGATAGATTACTTAAAGTTTTAGCATCTAAATTCTCCATCTTAATAGGTTTAAAATCTGGATCAGCCTGATTCTTTATTACATTATATAAATTGCCAAGATCTACAACTAGAGCATGATCAGGATTACTAAAATCCCTACCAGATGGTCTAGATTCAGCAGTCTTTAACTCACCATCAAAGATACTTACAAGTTCTTGACCAACTTCATGCGTACCAAGGGCAAGACCCATACCTTCATATACAGCCTTACCATTATGAAATCTAAGAACATCTTGTACATTCTCAGTATTTACACCAAGTAAATGCAAAGCTTCATGATAAGGAGTAAAGTCTGCAAAGTATGCACGCTGTTCTTTATGCCCCCAAGCACCTCTACCCTTAGTCATTATAGCAGACATAAACATATGGGATGCTAATTCAGGACCTTCCATAGATCCCCAAGCATCCTTATCAAGTATCCAAGGATTCATAGCAAGAACACCTACACCCATTCTTGGTACTGATCTACCAAGATCAGATAAAAATCCAGGACCCCATTTCTTTAAAAGCTCTTGATTGGCAGTCTTATTCATCTTATTAAGTAAAGTATGAACATCAGCCATCTTCATTTTAGGTAAAGCTCTTTCTATTTCTTCAGCACTTTTATATATCTTACCTCCTGCTTTCCACCAAGCATCACCCAACTTACTCCTACTCCATAAATCTTTTCTTTCTCCACGTACCATAAGTTTAAGCATATTCTTAACTACATCTGAACCATGTGCTTCTTCAATAGCTTTATAGTTAGTATTCTTAAACTTGCCCATGTAAGCTTTAACACCAGTAGATATATTAGCCACTCCACCACCAGGTATCATCCTTATAAGTGGGAAGCCAAGCGACATTAAACCTGCATGACTTAAAGCTCCAGTTGCATCAAAGTCCTCACCATTAGCAAGAGCTTTAATCTTACCAGATACAAGGCTATGTGTACCTATCATCATTAGATCTTGTGCTGCCATACCAAGATATTTAGACATAAAGCCCTTTGCAGTATCAGGTATACGGCCTGCTAGACCACGAGCAACCCATTCAGCTACATCATTTACATAGGTACCACCCTTTACACTCTCAACAAATTCACCTGCTATCTTTGCAGCATCTCGTTCTACTATATCCATACCAGCATCTTTAAATGATTTCATTACAGCTCGTGTACCAGTAGCTGCTAAATTATCACTAGCATTAAGAGCTGCAGTACCAGTAGCACTTAAATCTTTAATCCATTTAACACCTAAATCATCCTTGGCTAGCTTATTTAAACCTTGTACTATATCATCTGAAAAATCAACACCCTTTGCTTTAGCTGCAGCTACAGCCGCACCTTGTTTCACAGTTAAGTTTGCTATACCTGTTTCAGCAGCCTCTTGTGCTGCCTTACCAACAAACTTATTAGCACCCTTAGCAGCTAGTCTAGAGCCCTTACCAAGCAATCCAAATGGCCCCCAAGGTGCAAATAGTGAAGCACCCTCACCTAATATCCATCCTGATTTTTCAGCACCACTCATTTCCTCCCAAGGCTTAGATGGAGCAGCTAATTCAGCAGCTCCCCAAGTAAGTCCCGATACACCACCAGCACCAAATTGCCACATAAAATCTCCAATAGAAGCCCAAGCACTATCCTGATCTCCTTGTACATCTGGAGTTATATCTGGATACATTCCAGAGGGTTGTGTGGGAGAAGTTACAGGTCTATCTCCTGACTTTAATATATCGTAATATTCCTTTGGTAATGGCATTATTCTTGTAACCCTGCTTCATAAAAAGCTCTACGGGGAGATGGAGCTCTAGTTATTTCTCGTTGATGTCTTTTTTCCATTGCTGCTTTTAAATCCTCCACACTTATATCGACAAGAGAAGAAAGCTCAGATAGCTCCTCTTCAGTCATTATTCCTTGTGATAATTTTCTATTCAATTCTTCAACATAATTTTCATAAGTTTGTTTTTGCCTAAGTTCTTGATTTAAAACCTTCAAACTATCACTAATATTCTCATATGCCTCTGTACCATGAAAGCCTGATTCCCATAAAAGGTTTAGTTTTTCAGATAAATCTTCTATACTAGTTTCTAGTTCACTTGTTACTTTTGATGGATCATCTGGCGGATCATCTGGTGGATCATAAAAACCCTTATATTTCATATATGCCTTACCTGCATCTATTCCACCAAGCTGTGCCTCTACTACATCAAAAAACTTATCATGTAATGCTGGATCTCTACCAGCTATTGCTTCATCATAAAGACCAAATAAAGCTTCTTCATTTGTAACTCCTGAAATATCAGCTACAAATCTATCAAAATCTGTAACGTCATCTCGCTGGTTAATACCAGCAAGCTCATCATCTAAAGTCCTAATCAAATCAGCACCAGTCTTTAGATTACTAAATAACTGTGCTGTATTGGGATTATTAAGTAACTCTGCTCTAATTAAATCACCACCACCTGATGCTGGGTAAGCATTTAGATTAGTTAAGAAATCATCATAATCATAACTTTGTGCAGCCATACTCTGTATAGCAGATACAACTTCCTCAGAAGGCTCTATATCCTTTCCAGTTGCTACATCTTCATAAGTAAGTTTGTCTACCAAATCATCAGTATTCTCACCTTCACCTGGAGTATACATAGCTTGTAATATAGCATAAGTTCCCTCAGCTCCAACCTTTGTATCCTTTTTCAGTTTCTCTGTGAATTGAAAGGACTGGATTTCTCTTGTAGAAGGATCTGTCTTATAGTATTCAACATCCGCACCTGCTGTAGTAGGCCACCCTAGGCCACCCTCCTCAACTGGAGTTAATGCATATTCTTTTAATTGTCTATACTCAAAAGGTTGTAAAATTTTATTCACTCCCCAAAATGGTCTACCAGTATTTGGATTTATAGTAGACTGTAGTTCTTGTAACTTCTGCCCCTGGGACTCTAACTCAAACAATGATGCCTCTAACTTATTTTCATAAGTAGTTAAAGAATCAAGATTTTGAACAACAGCTCCCATATCAATTTTATTCTGTTCGTCTACTATCTTGATCATATCCATACCATCTGGAGATTTATAATCAGGATCTGCAGCACTATACTTATCAAACATCTCTTCAGTCTTTGCTACTTCATCCCTTTTATTATAATATTCCTTAAGAAGAACACTTCTGGCACTCTCAGCTTCCCTCATCTCCATACTAAGAAGAGTTAAAGCTAAATTCTGCTGCCTAGCTTCTTTTCTCTCTTCAGCTGCTTGTTGCTGTTGTATTATCTGTAATATTCCTGATATACCTGTTGCCATAATTTCCCCTTATGAAAACAAACCTTCTAAAAATGTATCTGGTTCAGCTTCTAGTCCTGTTAATGTATCTTGATATGCTTCTTCTGCTGACATTTCCCCACTTCTATATGCAAGATCAGCCTCTTCTTTTGCAGTTGAAATCGTAAGATCTCTTTGTTTTGATGCAAGATCTCTCGACTCAAATAATTTCGTCATATCACTTTTATATTTTCCCATTAAATCAGCTGTCTGTGTTTTAACTTTCTGTTCAATAGTTCCTGATGTAGCTAAACCAGATTGAGAAATAGCAGCCTCACTAGACTCTCTAATATCTCGTGTTCCAGTTCGAGTTCCCATCGTTACATCTCTTACTCCGCCAGCATACTGACTTTCAGCACCAGCAAATCCAAGTTCTGCTTGTTGAGTAGCACCAGAAACAGCTTGTGTCCTTACATCTCCTAATAAACCCAATTGATCTTGCCAAATATCATATGCTGCATCTTTACCTGCTTGAATATTAGCCTTATTTTTTTTGGAACCTGCACTAAAGCCTCCAAATAATTTACCACCAATAGTTAATGCTGCAGATCCTATTACTACATAACTCATAACGACACCTCCACTCTCTTCTTAAATCTGTCTAGCTCTTCCTTATCAAATTCATCAAAATCTTTAGAGATCACTTCTTCTTCTATTTTATCTATATCTGTTAGCTTAGTAGCATGCACAGTAACAAACACACAATCTTCATGACAATATATAATACGCTTAGTTCCTGCTGGTGTTATGCCATAATGAGGGGCTCTAATACGTTTAATACCATCTTCCATAAGTATAGTCATATCACCTTTAAGTAAGAAGAATGGATGTGATACCTTATGTATCTTAGTTACCAACAATTCTCCCTTAGGATTAAATATCTCCCTTATATAGCATCCATCTGCAAATGAATGCTTTAATGGATTAGCTTTCTGTAAAGCTTCTCCAGTTAAACTATCAGGATGATTCTCTAAATTCTCTTGTACTTGCATAATCCCTCGTCTAAAATCCTCTTTAGACAGCTCTAATTGACGTTTCTCCTCCCTTTTTCTCAAAGTTAGGTCATACATCTCATCAAAGGAGAAAGTGTGTTCTAGACCCAATGTCTGCGTCCAGAAGTCAAACTGGAATTTAGCATAGTCTCTATCCATTAATAATATTCTTCTTCTGGTGTCTGTGATGTACCTAATCTATTTTTATTATTCTCTATCTGTGAATTCCAAAGATTTCTCTCCCAAGGAGATCTAAAATTAACTTGTTTTTTCCATTCTTCCCATTTTTCACCTCCGAAGCCTTGCGTAAAACTTTTAAATCCACTAGCTACCTTTTGACCTAAACTCTGATTCATTTCAAGAGGTTCTATTCTTTGACCTTCGTATTGAGAGTAGCCACCCGTCTGCTGACGCCTAGGCTGCATATTAGTCATTGACCTAGGAAGTTCGGCAGGAGTCTGAAGTGTCTGCTTAGTCGATACGGTTTCTAAACTTGGAGGGCTTGTACTTCCAGCTTCAACTGGCTTTCCTGGAACCATTTTTTCCGTAAAAGTAGCACTTCTATCACCAAGTGCTTTACCAATATCACTTTGATAAAATGAACCTAACTTCTGAATATCTTCTCTTTGATATATTTGATCGCCAACAGTTACTTCACCCTTAGGCTTAGAAAACCATCCTCTCTTTTCTGGAGTATATTCTTGATCAGAAAACTTTTGTTTATAACCAGTTTCATATTCATCCCAAGCAGTTTTAGATTCTTTTAATTTACCACCTACAAAAGCTCCAATAGCTCCAATATCTTCAGCTAAACCGCTAACTATATTAACTTTCTGTTTACGCTTTATTATATTTCTTCTTACTTGACCTAATCTTGCTCTTGCACTTGGTTCTGCCATAATATTATCCTTCTTTAATTTTTTTCATCAAAAGTTTGCTCCAAAAAATGTTGCATTAGCTGTTACTGCTTCTGTATATGTTACTTCAACTGCAAAATATGATAGATATGCTTCAACAGTTGAAGCCAGAGTGCATCTCATCTGTAAATCTTCCAAATTAGCATATGTCCAAGCAGCACTACTACCATCACTTGTAGTTCTTGGAGTCCCATTTATTGTAGTAAAGTCAGTACGATGAGCTGGATAAATTGCATTTTGGTCTGCATTTCCAGATGGTACATAATATTTGAAAGAACATCTGGTAACATTTGACCTATGAGCAGACTTACCACTACTTAGAAATCGAACAGAATCAATTGTGTCTATATCACCTTCTGCAACAGATGGATTGGCAAAATCTATTTGAAATGATTCACCCAAATCGTCACACTTAGCATAAGAACTTATACTATTGTCAGTTGTAAGAGCCTCCCAAACATTACTTATTCCTACACCAACATACTCCCAATGAACACTAACATTATTTTCCCCACCAGGTAATAGTATCATTGTTGCCACGGTTTATATTCTCCATATTTAGATAAAGATTGAACATAATTAATACCATCTACCTGAAAGAATATAGGGTAGTCAGCCTTTTCTTTATCATTATCCTGAAGGGCATTACTTGCATACCATTGTCTTAGTGGTAATATCTTATCCATATGCTTATAATGTTTTTCGTTCTTGAGATAAAATCTATCATCATAAACTAAATCAAACTTCTCATCACTATCATAATCCCAACTAAAGATATTTAGTATCTCTATATCTGAATCATATTTATCTTTCCATTCTAATGCCATCTGATAGTTCTCTTTATTTGGTTCAAGTATTATATGACGCTTAACACCTTGTTCTTGAAACTCTGTAGCAGTCCATCCCTTACCAAAGCCAAATTCTAATACTGACTTAGGATGGAGCTTATCACATAATAGTTTTACACCTTTCTTCAAATATTCCGTTTCTTCTTTATATAATATATTCTTACCAGCTATTGTATAATCTATTTCAGTCTCTTCAAATACTCCATCTATCCATTCTTGTAGTTCCATATTAAAAATCCAAACTTGCTACTGCAAAAGCTGTCTCATTATCAGCATCCCAATAGAAAGAAATTATGTCTACATCATATTGTGCTGTTGAAAGTGTTGGAGCAGAACCACCTGCCCATCTAACTCTTCCGTCTGCTTGGTCATTACCTGCGTTATTCAGAGCCTTAGTACTACCATCAGATTGATATGCTATCCATCCTGCACTTGCAACTGTACAATCTGCTACACCTTGTATTAATACTAATATAAAGTTACCAGAAGTAGC
>Ga0098047_10000249_pt1 | contig 21494 bp, 29 predicted proteins | sample 12_taG_FD_92585 | JGI IMG/M metagenome (GOLD analysis project Ga0098047, IMG submission 92585) | Marine viral communities from the Subarctic Pacific Ocean - 12_ETSP_OMZ_AT15267 metaG | ecosystem: Environmental > Aquatic > Marine > Oceanic | place: Subarctic Pacific Ocean | collected 2015-01-16 | reverse complement strand
TGGTACTAGCGTTATTATAGCATGAATTTGTTGAATTGACAGGGTACTAGTAGTGAGTAGCTAGTACTGAGTTTAACTGGCCTCAAACTTTTTTTCCTGCAGAGTGCTGTTTTTTGCTTGACTTTCGGTTTTTGTTGGTATATGATGTAGCCGTTCCTTTGTAATTGAGCATAGCGTTTTGATCTTATGAATAACAGATAGGGCAATCGAGCCATAAAGGATAAGGGGAAAGATATGAAAGATACAGCAATTAAAATGGCGTATAAAATTAGCGTAGAGGTTGATTTCTTCTCACAAAACGTTGAGGTGGAAATCTTTCAGTTTGCAGATGGAAATTGCATGGTGATTGGCACACATGTTGTTCCCTGCCCGACCAAAATGGCCACAAGTTTAGAAGATGCCAAAAAAATAGCAAATACAATTTATTATGACAATATCGATGAAGCTTATGATTTCCTGAAAGAACACCTTAATAAATGGTCGTTCGATAATATCAAGGATGATATCGGTTAAACCAATACAGCTAAACGGCCGGGCATGCTCATAACATGCCGGCCGATAAACCAAAACACAAAGGAGAGAAGAAATGGAAAAAAAGGGAATGTTTTATCGATGGATCACATGGCAGGCAATCGCAGTAGTGTCCGTAGTTGCTTTCTCACTACTCTTTCGATGGATCACATGGCAGGCAATCGAATGTAAAACCGAAGAGGGAAATTGGTCAAAAATTACGTTTGAGTGCCTTTACCCTGATAAACCACGGGGACATTTTAATAGTATAACTAAATAACCCTACAAACTACCACGGCCGGTCATGCTCGCAACATGCCAGCCGCTAATTTAATACTTAATCACGAAAGGAGCATCAATCATGAATAAGGTATACAACAGTATCACAGATCGGATCATAAATCAACTGGAAAAAGGAACCGCCCCGAGGATCGCTGTAACGGAAAAATCCAGCAACGCGAAAACCGGAAAAATGATGGTAACAAAAAGTGACCGGAATACTTGTCCCTCATCCTGTCCCTTTTATCGAGACGGATGTTATGGCGAATATGGACCCGTTTCTTGGCACTGGAAAAAAATGGAAGTTGGAACAAACGCGACAGGTACTCCAGTTGAGACCGATTGGGATTGTGCCCTTGCAAAAATATCAGCTCTTCCGGAAGACGTTATCTGGAGGCACAACGAAGTTGGTGATTTGCCTTCTGGCAAAACCTGTGAAGATATCAACAAAGACCTTTTGAAGGATTTGGTTTCTGCTAACGGTGATTCAAAAGGGTTCACCTACACACATAAAACTAAAACCAAGAAAAATTTACAGTTGATTAAATTTGCAAATGACAATGGTTTCACGATTAACCTTTCTGCTGACAGTCTTGATCATGCTGATGAACTCGTCAAAGAAAATGTTGGTCCAGTGGCTGTGGTTCTTCCGATTGATCAAAAGACCAACCTTGATACGCCTGATGGAAACAAGGTTGTTATTTGCCCGAATGTCACACATAAAAAGACTTGTAAGGATTGTGGGCTTTGTCAAATTTCTTCACGGAAAGTTGTGGTTGGATTGCCTGCTCACGGCGTGAAGAAAAAATCAGTTTCTTTAAGAGTAGACGCTAAAGTTATGATGGAGAAATAAGAATAAAAAGGGGAACAACAAAAACACAAAGGAGAAAGATCATGATTTATGACATTAGTATGAACAACATTGGAGATATCACAGGGGAACCAAGAAATAGACGAGTAGCGGCTAAAATAGCCAAACATATGGAGGAAATGACTGGTAATTACGAGGCTACTTTCTTTATTCAAGATGGCATGGGGACAGATGAGTTTATGGAGGACTTGCCTAAGGATAAAGCAAAAGATTTGCAAGCTGGCTGGGATATTTCAATCAATGTCGATGCTTGGGAGTATTCCCATTACTACGGATGGGACTGTCACACATTATTTGAATAGTCAAGATCATCAAGAACGGGCAATATTGCCAATGTAAGAATATGGGAGGATAAAATGCATACGATAATAAATCGATTCCACAATACAAGCGTAAGAGTGAGGGACATAAGCAGGGTAAAGCAGGCCATATTTGACATTGCTATGGATGGAAAGCCGTCAGCCAAGAATAAAGCTTTGGTCAAAAGATTGAAAGTCAAGTTGTGTGGCAGCCCTGATTGTATCTGTGGTGATACTATCGGCGCACGGCCCGATTTAGATGTTCAGTGGCCAGAAAGGTAGTCGTATTTATGCGAAAAAAGCTGATGGTGATTTTGAAGCCCATCCTGGCAGAATATAAGACGAGCCAAGAGTAAACCGAAACGGGGCCGCAAGGCCCCACTATTGAGAGGAGCGAAGACCATGAAAACAGCCGGGCAATATTGCCAAACCAAGAGGAGAAAAATAATATGAGATTCACCGTAGACTTTGTAGTGAACGATGCAATTATCAAAGAAAGGCAAGCCGTAGAGGTGCTGAAGGCCCTTAACGCTATAGCTGGATTGGTCCTTCACGGGGACATTTCCGGGGACATTTACCGGGACAATGGCCTTCAGGATCAGCGGGGCTATGAGGTGATAGGCCGGTGGGAATTAATGCCGGAGGATGAAAGTGATAAAGGAGGAATTTGAAAAATGACGCGAACATCGCTAGGACATAGAGTGCAAGGGAGCAAAGGGAAGGGAGTAAACAGGTCGGCCAGGGTGTCAATCCAAATGACGCCGGGGATGAAAGCTGACATTATCAAGATGGCGCTGGAAGAGGGCCGGACTCTTAGCGGACAGGTGATATACCTCATAACCAAGGGAGTGAGACTGTGGAAGCTACCCCAACAGCAAACGAAGGTTGACCTGGACAATTTCAACTGATACTATACTATTAAATAAAAGGGACACATCTAGAAATTTAGAAGTGTCCTACTACAGAAAGAGAGAGAGATTATAGAGTTACCTGGACGATAAAAGGGAGGTGGTCGCTGTGAAGACAGGGTTATAAAACAACCCTAAAAATAGAGGCTAAAGATAATGAACTCATGATACGACGGAAGCAAAAGGGCCGGGGTCTTAGGATCTCGGCCCTTTTTTATTTCATAGCTCTTTTACCTCCCTCCATCTTTTGGCAGTACCGAGCAATCAATAAACTATCCGCACGACCGTCTTTCTTGCCCCCCTTTGGCCCCGTCAGTGAGATCGAGGGGTATAACCTGTGTGCAAGGTCAAGCGCAATCTGCTTTTGATCCTCGCCCTTCTTAGGGGCGCTGTCGAAGATTTTCTTTTTCCATTTTTGGGGCGTCACGATTTGATAGGGGATCTGCAAGGCGTCGAACCAGCCATGCCAGCGGCCATAGTTTTTACCGAAATTAAACATACTGGAGACACCTTGTTTGGGCATAGCGTGGGCAGACTCGATCATAGCCATGACGCCATCACTTTGTCGGGTGGCTACGATCCGAAGAAAAAGCTGCCACTTTGGATCGTCGTAATCCCATACCGCACATATCCCTTGGCTGGTTATGTACGCCAATGCCCCTTTAGCTCCGGGATCTACTCCGATGTAGTACTTCACTCCGTCACCTCCTCTACATTCGTGACCACCTGTCTTTCCTGGTAGCTCAGGGCCTCCAGTATATCAGACAGTTGATCATATTCTTCGGCAACTCGTTTGAGCCGCCGCTTTCGTTTCCGGCCCCCGGATACCAACCGTTCTAATTGCACTACCCGCCTGCGGGAGATTCCCATGATCGCCGCGACCTTATCTTGAGATAATGGGCCTGCGTCGGCTATATCCAGCAGGCACGTATCTTTCATAAACGATGTAATGTGCGTTGCAATTCCCTCATTCGAGTTGCGCTGAAATATGAGTTGTGTATCATTTCGAGAGCAGATCCATAGCATATGGTAGACGCACCGCACCCACGGGCAAGGGCGAGTAGCCTTTACGCACTCACGCCGAGTTATGGGCGGGACCACCAGGAACGGCCTATCTAAGGGGGTTTTTGGCAATTACTTTTTAGCCCTCCCTTAATATTTATCCCTCAAAAAGACAAATCGCAGCAATTCCACATTGAACCTCTCGTTCAATGTCCGAAAATCCCGGCCCTTACGCGCCGAGTCGTCCATTATCCGGTTGTAGCGTTTACGAGCGTTGCAGTACTGCGGGTACGCATTCCCCAGCGCATCTTTGCCGCAATTACGCCTTGCATCTGGATCGTGGTCCTCACATATAAAATTTAAACATTTCATCTCTCTGCCCTCCCCGTTACTTCCCTGGCCCAATCAGGCCAGAATTTTTTATCCGACTGCATACGGCTTAGGTCCTGCACTCGCTCTTTATGCTCCTCCACCGTTATCCCTGAGTAGCACCGGCGGCACTTCGGTTTCTCTCCCGGTATGATGGACACGGTAGTCCCTGTCTTGCCACACTCGAAGCAATAACCTTCGCGGGTGTCAAAGGATTTATTCTTGCTCTCGTCTGGAGCTATCACCTCACGGATCTTACCAGGCGCGGGGAATGACTTAATGTTTGGATCGTTCATTACAAGCTCGGCGGCGTCCGTTAGCTGTTTATCGGAAAAAGTCTTTAGAGCTTTCCAGTAAACCTCCACAAATTCACCCGTCACTCTTCCGGGTCTAGGTTTCCATAGAAGACTGAAATTTTCTAAGAGCCCTTCGACGTGATCTTTGTTCGCCATCTTCTGATACCTCCGTAGGTTGATCTAGCCACCTCTCTTGATCTAGGTAGGTAGCCGGTAGTGGAATAAATTGACCGTTCTCCTTGGTCCATTGTTCGCTTTCTCTCTGCCAGCTAAGAGCTTCGATGATTAGCTTTAAAGTCTTACCTAGGGAGGGGAGTCGTTTCCATTTCTCCCTAGCTTTACCCTTGCCCTGTTTCTTAGGATAGTGCTTCCAGAAAGCATTGAAAAATTCGTCCTCTCCGACAGGGGTAGTTTTTTTACTTCTTTCATTCTTTTCTTTCTTTACATTCTTGTTAGTGGTTGCTTGATGGTTGGCCGTTGGTTGCTTGATGGTTGGCCGTTGGTTGGCTTGTTGGTTGTGCTCGTTTACGTTAATGTCGAAGATGTCCGTGTTTATTAGCTTTACGATGGTTCCCTTGGTGGTTGGCTTGATGGTTAGAAAATCCCAATTTTTTAACCGTAACAACGCCGACCTGTATTGTTGCCTTGACATGCCGTAGCTCTTATAATCCCCCATTAAAGCCTCCCCCACATCTAACCCATAAACGCTAAATTCGTCAGTCCTTTTAGCTCTTTGGGCTACTATGGTAAGCAGGCAAAAAGCAGTATGGTCTTTTGTCAGCAACTCCCACGCCTCTTTAGACCTTTTGAGCTGAATAAAAGGGTCCACCACTTAACAGACTCCTCCGTAGCATGGATTGCTGTTCGTCACTTGTTATGGTGCCCCCCCTAGATCCGCTTCGGAATATTTACCGGAATTCCCCTGCTTGCACTTTGGACAAAATCCAAAACTGTGGCCTTTCCCTTTAAACACACTCCCGTTACATTTGTATCCTATGCACTTTGTCAACTTTGTGACCTTGCTGTCTTTTTTCCTCGGGATGATCTTTCTCCCTAGCCTTTCTTCACTTTTTTTCCGGTGGTGCTTACGTGTACACTCTCTCGCTCGACAGTGTAGTTGGTTGCCATGCGGATTCTGCATCATTATTAGGCAGTATGGGCATGGTCGGGCTGGGTTATTGGTAGTCATGAGATTAATAAATCTTTCGACGGAATTTCCAACGCATTTGCTAACCCCTGGACAGTTTTTAAAGTCATGTTCTCTCCCTGGAGCAACATATAGATTTGACTTCGTGTTTTCATCTCCATTTTAACCGCCAGTGCATACCGGGACATGCCCAGTTCCCTTAACCGCTCGTCGATCTTTTCAATATTTAATTTCATAATGCTATAAAGGATATTTGAATTAAATCGTACTGTCAATGTTTTTTTATTCATTTTTTTCTTGACACACCAAAACCACCCCGATATACTGTTGCTAATTTTTTCCACTTGAGGTGATAAACCTCCTAGACCGGACCTAGCCCCCTCCCGGCTTTATGCGAAACGGGGCTCTTTTGAATTACAAGCGGGGGTAGCTCAGTTGGTAGAGCAATGATCTTCCAGGTCAAGTGCGCTGGTTTGAGTCCAGCCTCCCGCTCCATTTATTAGCTCGGTCATTCGTGGCAAAATACTCCTGCTCCATAAACACCATAGCGTGAGGGAGCAACAGGGATGGATTGACGGACGGTGATTCGGGCTATTTGACAGGAGGAAGATATGCCAGAACAGAAGCTATGTCCGCTTTACAGTATGATGGCTATGATGATACCGAATGCTGAGGAGAAAAACGCCGTCATATGCCTGAAAGAAGAGTGTGCGAGGTATAATATTCATGCTTCCGAGTGTATCGTGCTGGAGTTGAACCTTATCAAGGATGAGATAAAATATAAGGATCTCAATAATGGATAAAGTCGAATCCACCCCAGGCCCCGAATGGCTGGAGGCCCGGAAGAAGGGGGTAGGAGGCAGCGAGACTGCCGCCCTTATGGGCCTCAATCCCTGGAAGAACCCTATGGATGTCTGGATGGATAAGAGGGGCTACACGGAGCCTATCGAGCCTAACGGAGCTATGAAGAGGGGAACAGCGATGGAGGGCATGGTAGCCGAGATGTTCTCCGATTTAACGGGGCGACTCCTAAAGAGATACCGGCATATCCAGACTCACCCACAGATTCCGTACATGATAGGGAATCCTGATCGGTGCCAGTTCTCAAAGGACCATGAAGATCGAGGGGTTCTTGAGATCAAATGTCCAGGGTTGTCCCAATTCGGCAAGATGGAGAGGAACGGCCCCCGGCAGATGGATATAGTGCAGCTTCACCACTATATGGCTATCACGGGCCTCAAATGGGGGACTATCTGCGCTCACAATGCGGAGAGATGGGAGATGCTGTATTGGGATATAGACCGGGACGAGGGGCTTATCTACGAGGTTGAGAATAGTGTCCGGGCATTTTGGGAGGTCCATATCAAGGGGGACCAGGAACCCGACCCGGCACCGCCGAAATCCTCTGCCAATATACCCAAGGTGGAGGGTAAGATTGTAATGAACGAAGCAAAGGAGTGGGGGGATGCCGTCAACAAACTCAGGGAGATTAAAGACTTACAGTCCGAGCTTAAAGAAATGGATTCTGACTGCAAAGCCACCATCACCTCTCTTATGGGGGAGGCGGACTCAATGGAAGGACACGGAGCCAGGATCTACAATAAACTTCAAGCGGGCCGGAAGACTTTTCAGAAAGCTCAATTCGTTAAGGACCACCCCAAGATTGACCTGGAGAAGTATTACAAGGCGGGTAAAAGCTCTAAGAGTTTCAAGAGCTATTGGATAGGAGGGGAGTAAATGAGAAAAGAACCCAATCTTAGAGTCAATAAGATCAGGGTTATGGCATTATCTAAATGAGACAGATGAAATGTGCTACTATTACTATAGGGACTCAGTAACAGGCCCCTGGAGAAAGCAGATTAACAGTGCATGTGGCAGAGGAACCGATTCAATTCCTAGGCATACCGAAAAACAGTTATATCTTGCTCATGATGAGTGTATCAACCAGTTAAAATGGTGGCCTAAACCCGCAGAGGTCAGGGCAAGAATACCAGCAGTGGAAGAAAAGGACAATTCCAACTTTGTCATAGAGGCCGGTCACCGATGCGGATCATGCGGGGAAACTGAACGGTTATGCATTGATGAACCAAGGGGATCTGGGTCATGGCGGTGTCGGCCATGTTATACCGGGATGTCGGATTTAGAAATTAAGGGGAGGTTTGGGGAGTTAGCGGACAGGATGGAACATAACCCGGCCTAATCCGGGGAAGGGGGAATTATGAAAATGGAAAGTATTGAATTTATGATTTATGATGAAGGGCAAAAGAAATTTCACCACAGTGGCAGGACACCTATGATGTTGAAATCGTTTTTTGACAATACGGCGCGATTTCATACACAGTTTGGGGCAGAATATCTACAGTACACTGGCCTCCAGGACAAGAACGGGAAAGATATTTATGAGGGGCACATTTTCTGCATCGTTAGCGAAAAATATTATGTTAGATGGAACAATGACGATGCTGCTTGGCGGTTGCATAACGATAAAAAAGGTCAAATGGGGATGGCTGGCATTATGGGGCAACTGGAAATAATCGGCCATATTCTAACAGACCCGGAATTGATGGAGGGGCAAGGGATAGTGAAAATCATCACTAAAATGATCGAAGTTCACGGCGTTTATTATTGTATGATCGGTGGCATCAGAACAAAGGTCGTGAAAGGGTGAGGGAATTAAGCCTGTTCTCAGGAGCCGGCGGGGGCTTGCTGGCCACCAAACACCTTTTAGGATGGGAGACAATTGGATATGTCGAGATCGAAGACTACTGCCAAAGAGTCATTGCACAAAGAATCAAAGACGGCCTCCTTGATGACGCACCAATATTCGGCGATATCAAAACATTCATCAGTGAAGGGTACGCCGAAAGCTATAAAGGCCTGGTTGATGTCATTACCGCAGGATTCCCGTGTCAACCCTTCTCAGTCGCAGGAAAGCAAGCAGGAGAATCCGATCCCCGAAACCAATGGCCGGCCACCAGGGATACCATTGGCATCGTTCGACCGAAATACATCCTCCTTGAGAATGTCCCAGGACTCCTTTCTCACGTCTATATTTGGTCAATCTTATCCGACATTACCGAAATGGGGTACAATTGTCGATGGGGAATTATTTCCGCTCAAGACGCAGGTGCGCCCCATAAAAGGGCAAGGTGGTGGTGTGTGGCCCACGCCAACTAAAACGACAAATGGCCCTGTATCAAAAAACAGTACCAACCCACGGGGCATTCATGCCGGGAATGCGCTCGCTACGGCAGTTAATCTGTGGCCGAGTCCAACAAAACAGGACGCACATAATAATGGTGGCCCAAGTCAGTATGACAGAAACAGTTTACCTTTGAATGCAAAAGCCGGCAGTCAACTCAACCCAGCCTGGGTATGCTGGCTTATGGGCTGGCCGATCAACTGGGAATCCCTTGAACCTCTCACCGAACTAACCTGGCTGGATTGGAGCGTTGATCCGGCGGATTTGGAAGTGCCTATGCAAAACCACTCGACACCACGACAACCGCATATGGGATTATGGGTTGATCCAAAGGATAGGGCCGGTGGGTGTAGGTCTGTTGAGGATGATGTGGCAAGATTAGGAAAAGGCCATGGCCCAATACCACGCATAGCCACGGGAGTCAAGGACCGGGTTAATCGATTAAAAGCCCTCGGCAACGGTCAGGTGCCTCAATGCATGGAATTAGCTTGGAGGATATTATCAAATGAAAATTAAAGGCAATAAAGTACAAATGATGGGCCGCGAGGACCTAGCCCTGAAGGTGCCAATTATGGCTGGTTTGAGGTTAAGGGCTTGAGAATTATGTCCTCTGGCACAGACAACGGGCAGGGCGAGACTATGGGATGGGAACACGTTTCCATAAGTCGCCTTGACAGGCGCCCCACATGGAACGAGATGTGCTTTGTTAAGGATCTGTTTTGGAGGGACGATGAAACGGTGATCCAGTTTCACCCGAAGAGGTCGAAGTATAAAAACGTGATGCCGTATTGCTTACATCTTTGGAGGAAGATCGGCGGAGAACATGAGCTACCGCCTGATATTTGCGTTTAAGGGAGAATAAGACATGAGGACATCAGGGTACAAATTCGGGAGAAAGAATAACTGGAGAAGGTGGTCATGGAACGCCATCAAAGAGCGGTTGCCAGTATCTCCCATAAATGCTGTGGGCTTATATCTGGCTGGAAGTGACGATTTAGACCGGCCCGTAGCTATATCAAAGGGGTTCAAAGAGGAAAACCTTATCGCCGTGGACGTTAACGCTCTTGCTGTAACTAAGCTAAGAAAACAAAAGAGAATTGCGCTTAACCTGGAAATCTCCCATGTAATAGGGAACTGGAGAAACCCGAAGTTAAGTTTTGTATCGGCAGATTTGTGTTCTGGCTTAACAGCCCATTCCGAAAACCTGTTAAAGTCGTTCCTTTATTCAACGGGGGTTGAAGATCATTGCGTGATTGCGCTTAATATGCTTAGAGGCCGAGATGACACTGATTGGCTAAAATATTATAAAAATAAGCTCTCTACGTGCGATAGAAATTCGTTTTTTGAGGCATCAAGGGATTTAGTCCCAAACCCCTTTGGGCAAATCGAGTTACACAGAGGGGTAGCTGTTGTTTTAACCCTGATGGATGTTTTCATGAATCTAGCAAAAAAAACATCACTTCTCTCTGAAGATAAATCTACGTCCATCAGGCAAATGAGTGGGATCTTAATAAAAATGAACCCCACATTTAACAGCTATAAATCCAAGAAATTAACAATGGATAGCGTGGTTTTCGTGTGGCCCCTTCATGGGCCTTGGCTCGACTATAAACCGAAAACACAAAAGGATACCGCAGCAAAAAGACAAATCGCAGCAATGAAAGCGATTAGAACGATGCGATACAATAAAAAGGAGAACCAGAAATGAACAGTAGCTTACCAGCAGTAAACAAAGCAGCAACGATCCGGGATTTGCTCGATAAATCCAAGGATCAGTTGAAAATGGCTATCCCCAGGCACATGAGCGTAGACCGCCTGCTAAGAATAGCTATGACATCCATCCAGACGAACTACAGGCTATTGGAGTGTGACCCGAAGAGCCTGTTGTCCTGTGTTATGCAGGCAGCGCAGTTGGGGTTAGAGCCTGACGGCGTATTGGGAAGGGCTTACCTGATCCCCTACAAAGTCAAGGGCCGGATTACGGCACAGCTCCAGATAGGATACCGCGGCTTTATCGACTTGGCCTACCGATCTGGACAGGTGAAAGGGTTTTTTGCTCACAACGTCCATGAGAATGACGAGTTTGATTTCTCCTATGGTCTGGCGCCCAAACTTACCCATGTGCCGGCCCAAGGAAACAGAGGCGATCTGATAGCTTCCTACGCTGTTGTGAGGATCAAGGATGCAGACCCGGACTTCGAGGTGATGTGGAGGTCAGATTTGGAGAAGATCCGGCAGTCCTCCAAGGCGTCCAATGATGGCCCGTGGAAGACTCACTTCGAGGAGATGTGCCGGAAGACGCCGATCAGGCGTTTAGCTAAGAGGGTGCCATTGTCCTCAGAGTTCATGAGAGCTGCAAATATCGACGACTATGCAGACGCAGGCATTGACATGAGCATTGCCCCTAGTATGGACCTGTTGGATCAACCCGAGTCCCCTGAGAGCGTCATAGCAGATATCAAGACAAAGGTGCAGGAGGTCAAAGAAGAGAAACTGGAACCGGACCCGACAGAAGATCCCTACGTCAATAAAAACCTAACGAGTAAAGAGCAGATCCAACCTGAAGATCCGCCCCCTTCTCACACTGAAGACCCACCGCCGCCGGATGATCCCCCCACAGACCACGGGATACCAGCCTCGATAGTCAGGGTGAAGTGGATAAACCTTCGAGGTCCGGGTTTCGCTACCTTTGTCTATGAGAACCTCGACGAGATCCGGGAGACACCGGAGTACCACAAGGAGATGAAGAAGAAATGGGCGGGGCTATACAAGGGGAAAAACGACGTCTGGCCCCTTGACATGCCCGACCACCAGCACCCCGAAGATAGGGTCCAAGAAGACGACCCTCCGAGTGGTGGAGGCCAGACTCTTAACGAACAGCTTAGATCTATGGCCCGAGGCGAGGGGGACGGGGACGACGATAAAGGGGATACCGAACCAGCCGTGGAGCCTGACTTGGTTGATGACGACGATCTCCCAATGCTTCTAATGGAGTTCGAGAAGAAGATGACCAACGCCAGGGATTTCAAATCTGAATTGTACGATGCAATTATGGAGAGTCTCGGGTATAGCAACGTGGAAGCCGTCGCGCCGGAAGACAGGAGCGATGTCATGCAAAAAGTTTTTGCAAAAATAATGGGATAGGAGGTCTATTAAATGGGTTGGTTAAGTCTGTTAGTGCAGTTGCTCCCAGCGGTAATGGGAGTTATGAGTGTCGCGGAAAAGGTGTTCTCCGATAAGCCCAAGTCGGGCGCGAAGAAAAAGGAGATGGTAGTGGATACCGCCAGGATTATCGTTAATGCGATGGGGGCAGTCTCCACCGGAGGGCAGAGGGACACATGGGAGAAGATCGGGGGCAGCATCATTGACCTGATTGATCCTTTGGCCGGGATGCTTTTTCCTCATAGTGAAAAGGTAGAGAGGGATATGTAAGGGCGAAGACATATCACGCCCTTATCAAATGCGGGATAGTCCCTAAGAGGGGGGGTGTGATAACGGGCTGAATGATGAACGGCTGACTGCCGGACTGACCCGGAGGAAGTTGAGGCACCCGTTATCACACCTGTTTCGCGGTAAGAACCGCTGGCGGTGGTGGAATACGGAGCATAGGAAATGGCAGGAGAGTTAAGCTACACGCTGTTCGCTACAGAATGGGAGAAGATCGGAGGGGTCCGGTGCATAAGGACTTTAAACGTCGGCAATATGGAGAGATGTCCGAGAGTAGTATATAATAAGAATGAGATATACTGCTATTACTGTAAAAAGGTGGTAGAGGAATTAATGCTGCCGGGGCCTACACGGTAGTTCAACTCCTGGGACCTCCGTTCCGTTTCAGGAGTTCCTTGATGTCGGCCTTGATCTCCGTTACATCATCGTGGATAGGGTTTAATTTCAAGTCGCATACCTCATCATGGTTCGCTTTCGTCATATAGGTTTTCCTGAGATTTCTAATATCGTACCACAAAATCCCCAACAATCCCGTCAACGCAAGATCCGCATACTTTGAAAGTGCATCAACCGTACCACCCATATCATCACGTCCCCCTTTATTTCTTTTTCATTAGCATATTCAGCTTCTCGGTAAACCTTATACTGAGCAACCCTGGAACTTTCGGGGCAATCTCCATCATCTCCTTTTTCTTTTGGTCGTCTGCTGCGCGGTACTTTTGCCAAAAATAAATAGCCCTTGCTTCCGGGCCTAGATCTGTCATGTCCAGCCACCAGAATTTATCAGGTATCCCCTTCACTTTATTGGCTTTGATAACCCTTTTCATTAATCGCTTACGTTCTTCCACTTCGGGTATAGATGCTAAGAACTCTGTCACACCTCTAAGGCTTTCATGGCTTTGCTTTTGGAGATGCTGCGCTATTTTACGGTCAAACTCCCTGCGGTGTACCCACTTCCTTGTTGAATCTTCGGTCTTTACTTCGAGCAACTCTTCCCTGAGATCCTTCCAATAAGCCGGTGTACTGCTCATTACACGCTTTATTCCTGGGACCTGCTTAATCATCTCAAGGGTGGTACGCTCTTTAAACTCTTCGGGTAAATCCCCTGACGCCATCTTATAGGCCCCTCCTACCATAGCGACGTATGGATTACTATAAGTAAAAAACCTGGAGAGTGCGTACTCTATTCTTTCGGGCGACCCCCCTGTGGCTTTACCTGCGGACACAAAGAAAGGGTGAGTGTCATAGCGCCACTCTTCCGTGGGTTTGACCTTTGGCCCTTTCCAGATGTCGGATTTCATCCAAAAGTTTTTATTAAGGCTATACCCTAGAATCGCATCGAATACCGGAGGGAGTTTATCTGTAGGGATTACTGAGGCGTAGTCATTAATAGCCATTAGAGTCTGATCCGTGGGATATTTCCCCTCAAAGTACCGGGCCGCAATTCCTTCAAATATAGAAGAAAATACCCTTTGGCCCTGGTCTTTGGCTATCTTGAAGTAAATATGCCTCTTTTGCCCGTTCTTGTCTGTGTAGCTCAGAGGGGTTGTAATAATAAAGTTGGCCTCCTTATGCCGAGCCGGTATTGCCTCCCACGCTTCAGTGTTTACAAATCGGTTGGCAAGGTAAATTCCCGTCGATATAGTTCCGATCTGAGCCGCCTTGTACGAGAACATTTTTGGGTTATCCCTCGCGGCCCTTGCCATAGATCTTGTAGCTTGAATACCGGCGTTGAAGTACGGGAATCCTGAGTCTACCGCTTTAGCCCAATCACCCCACTTGCTGAAATCCAGGTACTTTCTTGCTTCCCAGGTGGCCTGCTTATTTGTAAGGCCGCTCTTTATCCCTCGTTCCCTTATGGCCAATCGGGTTAAGATCTCCGAAGTGTTATTTATATAGCTAAGGACATCCTGTATCACCCTGATCTTGTGTGTCATGTTCGGAGCTACCTGCCCTTGGCGGGTCATAAAATCCATGCCCCCGCCCTCTTTGATATAATCTTCCCACCGGCCCTTTCTGAGTATCGCGTCTTTTCCCACTTTGGCGTAGTCTATGCCTAACTGCGCGAGATACTTGGGGAGATGGGGAGAGTAGACATCGGTTGCCTGATACACAAGCCCTATGTCCCTGGGAATATTAGTTAAGGCAAAGCCGGGATTGTATCCGGTAGCCGCCGCCTTTAGAGTCTTAGCCCCAGTAAACCATCCGGCGAACTCAGCAAGGCCGTGGCTTATGGCCGGGTCCTGCTTTAACCATTCTTTAGCCATCTCAAATGGCATAGCCATTGCTTTAGGTTCGCCGCTTATCATAATTGTTACCCGTTCATGGCCTGGGGGGGTAGGTTGCTTCGCATTGATTATCTTAACGATTGGGTTTTCGGGGTTATGCCTTGCGAAGTCATAGAGCGCCCTATTAGCGTCAGCCTTGAAGAGCCTTGATTGCGTCCGGGCTACCACCTGGGACATTAGCAGCTCGGAATCCAGTTCCAGCGCCCCCTCGGTTCCAGCCTTTAGCCGCTTGATCCCGCTATCAGGGACACTTTTTGACTCAAATTTCCATTCCGTTTGAGGGTCTATTCGGTCTATTACTTGACGGGGTTCATACTTCCATTTCCTGAGAGCGTCATAATCCTTCCATGACATAAGCCCCTTATCATTCAATGCTTTAAGATTGTCCTGCATGATATTGAAAAACGTCTCTTCCCTCTTTACCAACTTAGAGAGGAGGGACCTGGCTTTTGCATCGTTCATTCCAAATCGTTCTTTGATGATATCGAGATAAGCCGCCTGCCGGACAGCGTGATCCGCCCCGGTTAATCCGCCTGGGTGCTTGAACTCCTCTATGGTGTAATTCCCAGGCTTTTTCTTTTTATTGACCCACGCCATCGCCGCTTTGCGCGAAGCATACCGCCCCAACACCTTTGCAGGGGCTTTGACAACCTTACCACCTGCCTGCGTCGTAGCGAAAGTGGGCTTTCTCGTTACAACAAACCCGGCATACTTGTCGATTTCTTTTATCCGGGTGGATTGAATCATTTCATCCCCGAACTCTCTTTCTTTTGCAGAGAGTCCTTTCTGCATCTTTGTCCGATTCTTTGTTACTTGCCTCATGACCTCGCTTGATGCACCTCGTCTAAGGTCATGGTGCATTCTGACATCGGCACCAGCGTCCTCATAATTTTTCTTCAGCAACCTGTCCAGGTTCCCGCTTGTGTCTACCCAGTGCCTCACTGTGTTCTTCTTGAACGTGTCCCAGGTGTACTTTCTGGCCTTCTTGGATGCGGCCCTTTGAGCCTTATTGACAGAATCTATCCGGTCTATGATCTCCCTTGAACTCGATCCTTTCTTCAATGACGCCTCATTTGCCACCAGAGCCGCTATTTTGGGGTCTACGCCCAAATTGTGGATGAGGGCTTGCTCAACTGTCTTGCCTGTTTTCGATGCGATCCTACGGGCTAGTCTGAAGTTCTGAGAGAGCCTTACTTTTGCCGCCGCTACTTCCGGCGATTTTAGCGGCCATGTCTTTTTTGACCGCTTGAATGCGCTGAATGAGCCCACATTACCTAAAAGAAGGGTATCAACATCTGACACGACCTCGGCGCTCACTCGAAGGGATTCACCAACCGTAAGGTCCGGGTCCGGCAATACAGTGACATGTTCCTCTCCGGGCCCCTCTAAAAACTCCTGGATGTCATAAGCCGCCTGCCTCTCTATTTCTTCCTGCTTCTTTAACGCCTTTGCCTTTCTGCTACGCTCCGCTTTCTGTTTGATAAGTTCGACTCTAGTAAGGGTGGCTTCGCCTACAACACCTGGGGTCGCCTCCGGTTGGGCTGACTCGTACCTGTCTGCGTCCTTGTAGAGTCCTTCCCATGCTTCCTCCGGTATGTCCGTATGGCCCTTTCTAACCTCGTCATAGCCAAGTCCTTTGTCAATTTCCTCCATTCTGATAAGGTCTGGTTCTGCTGCGCCACGTTCAATCACCTCCGCTTCTTTTAATATTCTCCGTTCTTTGGTGAGCTGGTCTTTCAATAGCGCCTGCTCGGAGAACGCCCTTGGTGTCTGACCCTCTTCTTTGAACACCTGGGTGGATTCTTTGGCGCTCTTAGCTTTAAGGTCCCTTTTTAATTCAAAAGATAACCGGGCTTGATCCATTTTAGAGGCCATCTCGACTTCCATAGCCTCAGCCTGCCGCTTCAAGCTCCTCTTGTAAATCCCCTTAAGGGGTTGATTAGATGTATTCTCAACAAGTTCGTGCATCTCCCTTATTTTCATGGCCCGCTCGGAGACATCGGTAATGTTATTTTTTAGCTTGGGGTTGACACCTCCCCCACCATAGGCTTTCTTCATGGCAATAACGCCGCCAATGTCGCCTATAATCCGAAACATCCCCCGAAGGTTGGGGCCATAGATCTTCTCTCCATCTAATTCAGAGTCGGCGAGCTTGTGCCAAACCATTCTAAACCCTTCAAACGGAGCCATAGCCGTCTGAGGAATAATGCTGGCCGCTTTATTGGCGGGCTTATACTTTAGAGCTTCGGGGACTATTCCTTCCCCCGCCTTAAACCCTGCCGACATTGCATCGTACAATTCAGAAAGATCGGCAAACCCTGTATCCTCTTCTTCGCCCGCTTTTGTTATCTGAAATTCCGGGCCAAGACTCTCGATCCCGCCCTTCACCGCACCCATAATGCCAGCAAAGAACCCAGGCAATGAAGTGGCGAACTCGGCAACACCCTCCAAGACAGGAAAGACAATACCCTCCTTTACTACCTCCCTATACTTGGAAATAGTTGAACCCGCCCCTTTGACGATATCACCTTTGATTAACTCCGTTATAGACTGTCCCCTTGCCTGTTTCGACGTTGATGGCGTTAACCCCTCAAAGGGGTCACTACTGCCTCCTCCAGGCGTTAATCCTGCGAAAGGATCTATCTCTTTTATCGTGGGCGTTAACCCTGCGAAGGGGTCTGCCATTATTGGTATCCAGCCTCTCTCGCTAATTCTTTGGCAAATTCTTTTAGGACCTTTATACTCTTAATGTCTGGATGCTGTATCGCCGCTATGTCTAAGTAATACTGGGCCATTACCTTTGATAGTGGGCCTTTTGCGCCTGGAGTTGCAAGGGGTGGGGTAGTTTGGGCGGGAGGTGTGATGCTGTATCGCCGCTTTGATAGTGGGCCTTTTGCGCCTGGAGTTGCAAGGGGTGGGGTAGTTTGGGCGGGAGGTGTGATGCTGTATCGCCGCTTTGATAGTGGGCCTTTTGCGCCTGGAGTTGCAAGGGATGGGGTAGTTTGGGCGGGAGGTGTGATGCTGTATCGCCGCTTTGATAGTGGGCCTTTTGCGCCTGGAGTTGCAAGGGGTGGGGTAGTTTGGGCGGGAGGTGTACCGCCTGTTTGCGTCCCACCAACACCGAGAGCGTTATAAAATGCAGAAGAGATATCCTGGGCTAAATTCCCTTTTGGTGGCGGGGCAATATTTGTTTTTCTTATTTCACCGCCAGGGCCGGGAAGAGCTTCATGGTAGGCGTTCTTACCTCTGAGAAATTGACGTGAGCGGGGTTTATTCTCCCATATGTTCCCGTATGGCCCCCTTTGTGTGCCGGGATCTAATGGTGCATCTATAGGTCCAGACGGCCCCATCTGCGGATCGGCTGTCCTCCTGGAAAGCCCGGCCTTCATAAGCCCTGCGATGTCTGTTTTTTTCTGTTGTGCCTCTTTGGCTTTACGCTCTGACAACTTAAAGTCTCGTTCTAATTGTACCTTTTTCGCAGCGGCTGTCCTCTTTGCGGCCTCCTTTTGTAACGCTATATTCCCCTCCAGGCCCTTGAGCTCAGTGGCCTTCCGTATGTCATCATTCCTCTCGGCCTGTTCCCTCTCAGCCCTTATCCTCTCCCGGGCTAAATCGTGCTTCCTTTCCTTTTCGGCTAACTCATCATCTATGGCTTGCTTTCTATCCTGCAGCCGCTCCTCCAGTTTCTCTTTCAACTCCAGGTTACGCTCGAATCGGTTCTGCCTGATGCTATTCATCATTAGCATCTGGAGCAGCTTTGGGAAGGAGTCCCCTAACGTGTTCTTCTGTGGCAACACAACTGTTTGAGCCATTGAGCTATCCCCCTTCTACCCAAATAATTTTCCGGTTGGGTTCCAAAATATAAGGCCGGTCAAGGCGGCGCTAAGCCAATCCATCGCGCTTGAATCATCGTCCGGCCGGATTACCTGTGTCGGCATGGACTGACCGATGAGGCCGGTAAGCAACTGGTAGGGGAGTTTGGCAAGGTCCATAGACATCCCCCACTCTTCTTTGTACGTTCCATAATTCAACATGGTCCTCTTAATTTCGTTCTGGTAGTCCATTTTGGCCTCATCCACGGCATTCTTGTACTGGTCGGTGTTCAGGCCCCACATTTTCCCCGCAAGGTCTACGTTTCTCTGTAAGGCGATATTAGAGTCTCTGACGTCACGTTCAAGGACGTTCTCGGCCAGCCATCGATTTTGGTTCTGCTTGCTCATGGCGTCCCATTTTTTCCTGTCTAATTTGGCGTCCCGGAGCCAATTATCCTGGGCGACCTCCCCTTGCGCGTTCCAGATATCCCGGTTGACAACCTTATTAGCCTTCCACAAGGCTGCGGTGTTGTTCTGGTCAGCGGTATAGAAACCAGCTTTAGATTCCAGCTCGGATCTCCATGTCTTATAATTTGATCGCGCCGTCCACCACTTACTATCCTGGAGCAATTCCGCGGCCTCCACGTCCCGCCCCTCCTGTACGGCGTTATCGTACTCCTTGTTGATAAGCCCGATCATGGCGTCACTGGCGCGGACTGAGTTAAACATAGTGTCAGCGTAGACATTTTCGGATCTCTTGTTTTTAAGCTCTGTAAGGTAATTGTTGTTATCCACCTTTCGTTCCCATGCTGTCTGAGTCGCCGGGCCGTATAGCTCCCAGGCTGTCCTGGTAATGGCTGGCCCCGCCTCTTCAGCATAGAACTCGGCTAACTGACTTTGAGCTGCACCTGATAGCCCAGGTCCTATGGCCCCGGCCTGCCCCCTCGATCCAAAAGTTTCAAGCATCTGCTCGCCGATCTCATTGAACGGTTCCTCTATTCCGGCGCGGATATCTTCATCGAGAGACTCGTAGAACCCCTCGTAGGGCAGAAGGTCCCCAACGCCGTAGTCCGTCCTGCCAAAAATCTCGTAGCCCGGAATCTCTTCGTCTGTGATTGGGTCTTTGTATGTTGGGATGGCCGCGCCAGCTCCGGAGAAGGGATTTTTAGTGTTAAAAATCTCAGACGCGAATGTTACATATCCTTCAGGTGTTCTAAATTCGTCAAATTCCATTTCATCGCCGAGGGGGACCTTGGCAAGATCCGGCGAAAAGATATCACGGGGTTGCCCCGCTACGGCCCCTTTATCAATCTCGGCCATCCATACGTCTGTAAAATAGTCAATTGCTTGCTGAGAAAAAACGGTGCGGCCGGACAGGGTGTCAGACACGGACGTTAAGACTTCCCGTAACTGTTGGGGCGTCGTAGCATTACCGGCCTGGGTCTTTAATTTTCTTATCTCGTTTAAAATTTCGGGGGGAGTCCCCACCGGTGATAGCTGGTCTAAATAGCCCTGAAGGCCCCCGCTGATTCCGCTAACCAGATTGTCTACAGGCGCTCCCTCTCCGGGGACTCTATACGTGTACTCCGGTTTCCACTCGTTGCTTACTGGAGTGTACGATGCAGTTTTATAGCCTTGAACCTCGTAGGATGTTCCTTCGGTTCCAAAGGTAAACGCTTCCGGCTGGTCTACGGTGAACTGCCCTTGGGCGCTGGTGGATGGAGCTTGAGGCCCTACCAGTATGTCGAATAGATGACCGGGGACTTCAGTTTCATCTATCTCCTTGGCGTAGTCGACGTAGGGTTGGAGGTTCTCCCATTGTGCCGGGTCTACCGCGCTAGACACAATATCCTCGTAAAAAGCTTCCATGTTCTCGTAACCTAGATCCTGAGCGAAATCAACCATGTCCCCTTCGGAATAATCCCCCCAGTTGATAATCTGCCCGAAGGCCTCCGAGGGATCATCGATAAAATCTTGGAGTGTTAAGGCGACATCTTCTTCCGGTGGCCCTTCTGGCCCATCTCCCTCTCCGGGGAAGTCCCCTCCCCCCCCCCCTGCCATTTGCAGCCCACCCGGGATACCATTGGCATCGTTCGACCCCCCTCCCCCCTCATAATAGTTGACAAGCTGGTTCGGATCAAAATAGAGGAACGGCACATCTTCGCCAAAGAACCGTTTCTCCGGGCTGTAGTCCTCCGCTGGGCCATACTGGTAAAACGGCGCGTAGTTTCTCCCCGTAAGGCCCGACCACCCATAGTCCACCCCCTGGAGCCCATACGGGACACTGGTCAGTGGGTTAATGGCAGACGCGGACAGGTTCTTAATGACCGGCCATATCGCCGAAAATAATTCCCTTTGCTCTTTCGTTTGTGCTGAGAAGGTGTCAACCATCGTCTTGCTCCGTCTTATCCGGGGTTTCTTGTTCTTTTATTTGCATAGCTATCTTCGTAATAAGAGGGTTGGCATCTCGCCATTTCACCTCGCCTAATACGTTGAGGATGCTTTGTATTTCCTGATCAGTTAGGTCTAATTTCATTTTCAAGACTCCTTATTCTTCTATCTTGTTGGATAATTGCATCTCTTAATAGCCTATCCCTGTTTAACAGATCCCCTGCATGAAAGGGCAAGGGATCTCCATTTCGCCAATCTTTCAATAGTTTTATATCGTCAAAATCATCAAAAACATGATCGGTAGCGCCGGATTGATCTCCGCTTACGGTTAAAGTTCCAGAAACGGTAGTGTTCCCAGTGGTTGCAATGGACAGCTTGTTAACATATATTCCAGACGTAAAATTCTGGATATCAAAGGTTCCTGAAGGTTGGGCATTCACTCGCCATTTATCTGCATTATCATCGCCGTTATCTGCCCACATATAAAGGATGGCGTTTCCAGCATTATCGGTATTTATCAGAATGGAATCCTTTACTTCCAATTCGTATCCGCCTGCCGACGTAGTTTCGCCTATCAGCACATTACACCCCGTAATCTCCAAAAGATCATTTGTGTCGTCAAAGGTGAGTAGGGGACCTGCTGCTTGACCTACTGTCCCCCCATCGGCCACAG
>Ga0098047_10000245_pt1 | contig 21660 bp, 17 predicted proteins | sample 12_taG_FD_92585 | JGI IMG/M metagenome (GOLD analysis project Ga0098047, IMG submission 92585) | Marine viral communities from the Subarctic Pacific Ocean - 12_ETSP_OMZ_AT15267 metaG | ecosystem: Environmental > Aquatic > Marine > Oceanic | place: Subarctic Pacific Ocean | collected 2015-01-16 | reverse complement strand
TAATCCCGTGGTGCTGTCAAGAGATTAATTAAAATTAATTAAAAAAACTGTGATCGACCGGAATAGTAAGAATAAAGCCGCCTGCTTGTTCGCACTGGCAAGCGCCCTCATATTCGAATCCCGAGAAGTCCGCACCTAATACGGAACATGCCACCTCGCAGTGACCGACTATCCGTCCAAATTCAAAACCTTCGTTGTATGTAATGGTGGCGAGAACCGTCCCAACCGCTGAAAATAGAAGCATCACAACTGCTCGTTTCCAATATCTCTTTATAAAATTTACTACTTTCTTTAACATGTTATCTTTTTAGTTATTCGTCTGACTTGTGTTGACAACTACATAACCATAATTCTGTTCGTATGATGTAGAATGAACTTGGAATGCTGCTCTGATGTCTTTGTCAATATTTTTATTAATATTCTCGGTTAATCGTCGTAGTAGTTTGCCATCTGTTTCAAGTGCTGTTGAATTGATAGCATAATAATAACACTTTTCAGAGATACTGTCAAGGGAAAAAAACAATTTTTCTTCACCGCTATCTATATCAACAACACCAATTGTGCTTACAGTTGCTGTTTCTTTAGGTTCATAAGCCGTGGTGTGGACTGGTGTTTGATGATCATATACGTTCACCATGTGGAGCGCTGATACGATTAAGTCGTTTAGCTTGTCATAATATCCAATAATTGGAACATCACCTAATATTGTTTCGAGCATCTTGTTGTCAACCAAATATATGCGTCCAATGGCATGCGAACGAGCATATTCTTGTAAAACACATCGCACTACCCTTTCCTGGAGGGCGTTGTTTTCTCCCAAAAATTCACGATCAGGTTTAATATAAAGAATACTCAAGCTTTTATGAGATAACTGCTCTAATATCCCCAAGCAAGTTGCCGAGATATATCCAGCCCCGGAAAGCACAAAAAGAATATCATTGGTCGTGTGCCTAAAAAAAGTTTTCAGAGACGGAATGTGTTGTTCATATTCCTCTGGAGATGTTTGTCTTTTTAAGAGATGTGTACATTTCTCGTCTTTATCTATGCCTTCGCTATCGATTTTAAAAATTTTATATTGAGGGTATTGAGCGAACTTGTCTGCAATAGCACAGCCCGCCTTTCCAAGACCGATTATTGTATCCATTCTAGTCTCCTCATTGTGCCATATGATTTTCCAGCACTTACATTAACCTTAAAAACGCCAAAAGGAGTTTCAGAAAAAATATCTATTAACTCTCCAATAATTATACGCTCGCTATCATCGCAATCTATGATAATACTATCATGAAGTGTGAAAGAAATAAAGGATTTTTTCTCCTTCAAAACATCTGCAATTTTAAACGCTCTGGATAGTACCAAGTCGCTTGTGGTGCTCTGTATTAAATAGTTTAATGCGTGGTGTTTGTCCGCTTCTATTTGTCTCTTAAAAAAGGTTTTTACTTGTGTTCCATTGAAGTGCTTTCTCAATACTTCATCACGGTTATAATATCGACTTGATAGACAGTCCTTAGACTTTGGATTATATAGCCAAGCAAATATACGCTTCTTCGCTTCTTCGCGGGTTCCCATACCGCGATAAATATTGTCAATATTCCACTGATGGATGTCGTCTTGTGGCTGTTCTTTTCCGTTTAGTCCAAGAAGAACCCGAAGTTCGGCAGCATTATAATCAAGCTCAACAAAATAATCATTTGTAGGTTTCAATATAGTTCTATAGTCTGCATCTAAAGTTAGTATCGGAAAGCCTCCTTTGTAAGTTGTCATTCGACCAGTTTTTGTTCCGTGAATATTATATGAAATATGTGGCTTAATATATTTGCTTTTTTTTAAAAAATTCCTGGTCTTAAATTGGTGGCTTTCTCTCGCAATTTCTGCGTAGTCAACAGTTAGTTTTTGTTGTCTAATGTTGTATGTGAATTCCGCCAGATTTCTCATAAAATCATAGTTCTCTGGCTTGTCATATTCTTTGAGGATGTGCTCAGTGATTTTATTCTTAACCTCACAATATTCAAGCAAAAATCTTTGGGGGACGAGATCATAGAAGCAGTGCTTATCAAGAGAGACTTTCGCTGTTGAAAATGACTTGTAGAATGCCCTCAAACGAGCATTGATAGTCTCCCAACGATGTCTTAAAAAATCAGGACATACCTCATCCAATGATTTCCCCTTAACGAACAGAGAGGCAATGACAGCATTCTTTTGAGCGAAAATAGGACTATAATTCCAAGTTGCACTTACGGTATCAAGGTCGAATTCGTCACAATCATAGATTAGCTTGCCATCGTGATAAATGCCAATACAGTGTTGCTTGTCGTCTAATGCTTGAATAAGCAAAGTTTACCTATTAATATCCACCGGTTCCACCCATGTTGCCTGTACCGGATGTACTGCCCCCACCATTCGAAGGTGAAGCTGGGGATGTTGCTGACGTGGTAGTGCCGGTTGATGTTTTGGTTTTATCTTCATAGTTTGCTAGTGCCAAGTCCCTTAAAGGGTAGCGATAAAAATTGAACTTATCTCCAATATAACCTATTGCAGTATCAAAGTCAACACTTTTCTTTAAATCTTTTGCATTTTTAATAGTTTTCTCTAGGTTATGTTGATCCAAAGGGTTGGATAGTTCATAATTTAAAAATTCAGCATATATAGGAAGCCAAAAATCTTGATTATATTTATCTTGTATGTCATTGTCCGATAGCGGTATTCGCTCTGCAAGCTTTGTATGGGTCATACTTGTTTGATTGTTATAAGTACCCATAATTGGACCTCTTCTTAGGGCAAGCTCACTTGCATTGAAAAAATATTTTCTAGCAGACCTGCTATGGCACGTTGTTGTTTCCGAGACAACAGGATATGCCGAAGCGTAATTGTTGTAAAACTGTATTAAGTAAACTCGAATGCACTCATAATCATAATCAGTTGCCTTATAATAATATGATTCAAAAAGATTATCAAAACTTATGTTGTATAAAGCCATATAATCTTGCATCTCGGGGGTGCCAAGGTCGGCAATAATTCTGCCTGGGTATTCTTTGTCTGCCATAAACCCAAACTTTCTAAGCGATCTCATGTAAAACTCAAAATTCGCACTTTCTATATATGTGAAATTCTTTGCCGCATCATCAGAATAGTCTATCGATGGTTCAATTTCTATAATAAGTCCAGAAATAAGTTTTGAACATTTTTGCGATAATATAAAAGATGAGCGACTTAGGGGAAACTTGGATCCCTTGGTCTTATAAAGGTGTGTAATAGATTGTAGGTATCTTTCGAAATTGGTTGGTCTAGCAAACTGTAGACCAGTTTTTTCATTTGGCTTTTCAAGATAAACAGATACCAATGGTTGATAAAGTGCTCGAATATGAGCGGCATATTTAGTATGGACACTCTCCCAGCCTTTAGTTGGCACAATCGTTTGAATATTGTTCGCTTCGTTTTTAATAAGCCCCAGTGTATTCGCTTTATTAAGATGATTTTGTAAATCTGTAAAGGCATCGGCAACAAAATTTAGTACATATATTGTATCTGTGGAGGCTGCTTTGTTTGCGGATAATGCCACAAGGTGACGTTCAGAGGGATATACCACATTACCTTTCGTATCGACTTTACCATAATGTGGCATTAACGAGGAGTCAAAGAAGTTGTCATATTTATCAGTTGGAACAACATCATTTAAGTATTGTTTTCTTAAATTAAATATTCGTTTTGAACTGTTTTGATTCTTTGCCATAGTTTATTGTTTCCTATACATCTGACTATTGATTGTCGATGTCGTGGGTGTCTTCATTCAATTCCCAATGCTCTCTTCATTGGATCGCTCGAATTCGAGCCGGGAGTCGCGGCTTTTACTCCTGCGTGGCCACGGCTGGTGTGATACAGGTTGTCGGCGGCTTCAGCGGCGGCAGCGGTGGCAGAAGCTTCTGCTGCTGCTATAGCCGCATTTTCAATTCTGGACTCTCCTTGTTCTATTAAACATTGCGACATCTCGGGACTGATTTTTGCGTCTGCTTTAGGCGCTTCGCCACAAGCGTCTGGAAGACCTTCAATGTGTTCAAATGAAAGCCACTTTGTTGTTAAAGTTGTGGTCCATTTTCTCTTTGTCCCAAGGTCACCAAAATCATGACTTATACCGGTTACTGTAAAATAGCCACCAAGCCCCAGTGCCCTAGCAGGTGAAACTGACTTGTGTAACGGCCACATGGGATCGTCGCCCGTGGTAGCGATGATGCGCGACGATTGCAGTTTCGTATGATCAAGGTATAATACGGCTCCGGGCTTGTACACGACATTGCCTCGTAACAAGACATCGGCATCATATTTTTCCCTCATTATTCCACGGCTATTTATGACAGAATCTTTCATTATATTTGCAGTCTGCATCGCGGGGAGGTCGTTTCTTTTAAATGTGGCGCTTATAAGTGCTTTTTTGCCTGCCACGTTTAAAGTATAATGTTGAATACTGTGGGACTTATCAATAAGACGATTTCCAGTACGCATTACTTTTCCTGATGGTTTCTGCTGAATCAAAATAACCTCATAAACATCGGTATTGTTTTGATCTTTTGCCACATTATCAAACTCAGCGGCTAATTGATTCGCAACGTTTGTTGTCGTGAAATAAGATACATATTTTATCTCATGAGGACCGTAGGCAGCGGAGGAGTTGGGGGTTTCCGGCGGAATATCTATGGCAGATTCACCGGGGAGGGGATTGCCGTCTGCATCAAACAAGGTCTGTCCAGGTTCTACATTTAGATCAGCTTCGGATGTTGGCGGGACGGAGGGGGGCTCATATTCTGCCTTGGGTACCATTTCTGTTTTTACTCTTGCATTCAAGCCTGCTCCGGTTCCTGGCAATGAAAAATGGTGTAGGTTCGTGGTGGGGGACTTTGTGGGGCTCTCCCCATATGCGGTGACCGCTCTATTTGAAATCGCATAAGGAATCAGATCTTTCATGATGCCGTTAACCAAATCTTTAAGAAAATAGCTTGTCTTTTTTGGTTTGGATATAACATTGTTAAACCAAAAAGTTCTGAAATACTCATAATCAATTGGGATATCTGCTATATTAACATACCTTGTTGCGCCATCGTTACTTCGTATTGGAAGTACAATGTCTCCAAAAACATATTTTCCAAGAAGCTTAATTGTTTTTTTAGCAATTGGTCCAAGGGTACCATTGTCGTTGACTTCGCTAAAAAACGTGGTCATGGGAGAATCATCCAGTATTTCTTGGACGGCTATATCTTCCTTCGCTGCTGTAAGTTCCGTGGGGGTCAGCGGCTCGACTCCATATTCTTCTGTCATTAGGCTTCCTGCACCCAAGTTTTCCTGTGAGTGCCTAAGATGTGCTGCCATTCCAGCGGCGTGGTGTCTCATACCTGAAAATTCATTGTTGTACGCCACCAATTCTAAAGCAGCTTCTACAATATCTCCTATAAAAATAAAGTTAAGTTGACGATAAGAGCCGTCGCCTTCAAAAGATTTCTGCAAGGCATCCGTTCGGGCTTCGCTACCTGCCTCTTTCTCGTCATTCATCTCCTCACCGTTCGCTGTCCTATCAAGTTCTTCTTGTCCGACCATTGCCATGGAATCATCGAACGGGTCGCGATAATTTCTAATAATTAAAGGATATCTCATTTGTTCAAATGCTGCGCCACCTTTCTTATATCTAGCGCCTCGGGATGTGGGGCGCAAATCAAAATCTTTCGGAATACGAGTCTTGTAGACCCTAGATGCCTTGTGTCCTTTTAACAACAATTGGTTGTATAATCGTTTCTTTCCGACTTTAAGCATCTTGTCATATTCATTTTGTACTCTCTCTAACTCGCCTTCAAGCGGAGCACGGCACGCTTCCCGGTCTAGATTGCTGTCTCGCAGTTCAGCAGACTCTTTCGAATCCTCGTCCAGCCCCTCGCGGGGTTCCACTTCTTGTATCTCGCCCAGGGAGGCTTTTATGCTGTCCATTTTTGCAGTCTGCACTGCCAATACATTACGGATGCGTGGATCGCTTAGTAGATCTGCCCCTGGGGTTCGCTGCATCACTTCACTCCTGCCTACATAATTAATTTTTACTTGGACCTGTAAGTCGGGACCGAGAATAAATTCGTGATGGCTTAATTGTAAATAAAATATTTCTCTATGGTTTGTAATGGCGTCGATAGTGTTCTTGATTTGGTTCTTCATGCTCGTCTCGTCTGCACCTATTAATTTATTGAACTCTTCCTCGCTCGTGTCATCAATTAGTTTTTCGTTGTGTTTTGCATTCGATCTCAAGCGTTCTTTGGCACTCTCAGTTAACGTCGGATTAGCTAGTATGGCCGCCTCAGCGGCTTCTGAAGTTTTATGGTAAACGGTTCCTTCGTTGGCGTTGTTAACTATACGCTTTACCTCGGCGGGGCTTGGTTTTCCGTAGCCTATTACTAATTTTATTTCGGATTGGGGCGGATCGTATGACAAATCACAGCTATTAGAATTGGTCGATCCTTTCGGATCCATTTTGATTAAGTCAATCCAAGCTACTCCGTGTTTTTTAATCTTTTTGGGCATCAGTTTCCTCTCTTCCTTTGACAATTTTGCCAAATCCTGGGGAGAAATGTGCCATCTATAAAATAAATTATTTAAATCCTGGGTTTCTACGGTAAGTTGCACCTTGATATTAGAATCGACCAGTCCAGGGTTCTCTCCCATTTTTGTAATTGTACACCCCGTAAAACCAACTCTAATATCTTTGTGTGGGGTTTCACCCACGGCGGACCAAGCTTTGGCACCACTCGGATTGTTTTTTAACCAATCTTGTCGGAACCTCACGTCGAAAGTGCCCCCCCCCGATCTTGGATATGCTTTATATACTTTAACGGTTGGTTGCAGCAGATTGAGTAACTCAGTATCAAGATCTAGGAAACTAAGAGTTTGTTTTGGTATAAAAGCATTTACTAGGGTCTGTGGTTCGTAGGAATCGAGCACCCCTTCAGCGGTAAGGGTTCCATCACTGGTCCTGCCGTCACGGGTTACTCTTGCAATCGTAACGGCAGGGGGTCCAGCGATAGTTTTCGTGACTTGAAATTGCCGTGACTGATGCGCCATCTGGACTTCCTCAACCCCGGCTTTCTTGGCTGTCTTGACATTAGCGAAGACCGGTTCGCCGGGATAACCTGTGGATCTACCCGTTTTTTTAAGTATCTCGCCTATGCGATCTATTAAAAACCTTTGTCCCAGTTCTCTCTGGGTATATTCTGGAGTGTCGCTCATATTTTATTGACTCCCTAAAAACACGTCCAATGGAGTGGGAATAAAAATAACATCCCCAATCTTAAGATGTCCCTCGGTGGGAGCCTGATTGTAAGAAGCTATAACCCACCAATATTCCGGGTTTTGATAATATTGATTTGCGAGTTTGAAATATCTATCGCCCGTTTTCCAAATATGTTTTATATCTCTAATCCCTGGATTCGTATTTGGCAAAACTGCCACGGAGATTGGTGTTGTCCATTGGGTTATGCTGGATCTTTTTTTTCGTTTAAGTATGTCAGTATATTTTTTGTTTACATTACGAAAAAACCGTCTTCCATAATTTCTATTGCTTGAAGCCATTTTTAACCCTCCTTAATATTAAATAGGTATGCATAAAAATTTACCATTTACCTTCCCCCCCGCCGGTATTGGATGTTTGGGCACACAAATCGGGATCCTCGGCGCAGAGTTCCTCTTGTTCGGGAGTCAGTCCTTCCGGGGGCACGTCGAGGACTTCTGTATTGTTAGGGTCCAGTGGTGTCTGATGTGCATTCCTTCCGCTGCCGTCGTTAGGAGTACGCTGGCAATATTCGGCGGCCGGGATTGGTCCGGTACCGTGGGGCCAGTCCAGCAGTGCATTCCTAGGCGCACCCTTTGCCGATAACGACCAGCCAAGCGATCCTTCGGCGCGGTTTTGTCCGCCAAAGCCGATCTGAACTCCGTTCTCATCTGGAAGCATTGACATCGTAATAGTAACAAGTTTTGGATAAACACCTCCTTTGTCACCATGGTAAACATAAGAATCTTCTTTTATCACATCGCTTGGTTGATTGTTTCCGCTCGCCCAATATTTATCAGAACGCTCTCCGACAGGTGTTCCTTCGGTATTCCGCGTCACCGGATCTATCATTTGTGATGGAGTTGATCCATAGTCAAATACTCCTGCGTCGATATTCATCTCAAAGTCAAAGGACAACATTGTAACAGTCTGTTCTCTTAAAAATGTTCCAAAATTAACCACGTACTTAGCCGTTGGTCCAGCGATCCAGTCCCTGGGGGTTGCTGGGGCGGGCTTGCCTTCTTCTGCCACGGGCCCGGTGTCTGGGGCCCAGGCGGCGGGCCCATAATTTCTATACACAGTTTTTGCCAATTTTTGGCAAAAATCTAAGTTTTTTTTCGCTTCGTGAACATTTCTAGCAGCCAAAGTAAAAGACATTTCTATGGTCCGTTTCGTGAGTGTGTATTCTGGCTTCAGATTTATATCGCCGGAGTTGGTGTCGGAAAAATCCCAATCGGCTTTATATGATTCAGAGTAGTTTTGTAAAAAAATATATCTTGCCAAATATAATGTGGGGGCACTGTCTCTTCGGATTTCTAAAGGCGGATATGCTCCATCTCCAGTCTGTTGAATGGCACTATACTGATTACCATTTCCATATAGTTTGGGGCTGCCCTTGATCTTTGCCATAATCGTTACCTAGGTTTATAAGTTGGATAGCTCGTTGGGAACGGGCTCGTAAGTGAGTCTGTCGTCTCTGGAATCTTGGCATCGCCCGTAATTTGAATATCAATCTGCACTGGATATATTTCGTCTTCTCCAAGAATTCCGGTCCCCTTGCTTGTAATAAAGCCAGCATCCATATTAGGACTAAACGATAGTTCACTGATATATAACCCTATCCCATTCTCTGCGCGGCTATCTTGAAGAAACGTTAACCCACGACAGTATATTATCGGTTTATCCGTCATTTCGTCTTCTTGGTTAATAGTGGTATACATCATGCATAGTAATAAATTAATGTTTTGAGCATTATATCGTGCCTCGTCAAGAGATGCATTTGCCAAAGAAAGCGTAAAAGTAATTCGTCTAGCTGTCCAAAGAGTGTTCACTATGGGGTTTGCATCATCCTGGATATATCTCAGTTCATGCTCCCCTTTGTGGCTATCGGAAAAATTTGTTATATTGGCTGGAAACTCAACTGAATGCCCGTTGGAGCGTGTAAACCTTATTTTATATCCTTGTTGGATAGCCCAAACAGCAGCGGACTTGTCCACATGAGGTGCTTTAGAGCCCTGCCCATATATCGGTCTGTGTGTTTTTCCAATTATGTCGCTCATCGATAGAGCACCGCCGAGTTTCCTCTTCTAAATCCTGCCGCTTCTAAGTCGCTAATCAAGACCACTGTTTGAGCTTTATTTACTGCATCTGTAATACGGTTTGCAACTTCATCAAGCTTTTTAATGAGGGGCTCGTATGCCGCAGTATTTAATTGAACCGGAATTGTTCTGCCATCAGGCAATGGAACGACAGCTTCGGGACCGGCTTCTCCAGCGATAGAGACTCCCTGAGTGATGCCGCCTTCTTGCATTCCGCCGATGTGCGATCCTGCCGCTGCGCCGATTCCAAGACCCGCCAAGCCGCCAGCGATTCCTCCAACTATAGTACCTCCAACGGGGATGACGCTACCCATCGCAGCACCCGCTGCCATCCCGCCCCATACTCCCAAGCCCCCTACGGCGGCTCCTCCAACGCCCGCGCCGACCATTCTTCTTTTCTTCTTTTCTTCGTCTTCTTCTTCGTTAACCGTTTTGATCGCGTGTCCGATTCCAGCGACTGCGACGGCGAGTCCCGCGAGTGGAAGAGCGATGGTCTTCATCATCCCTCCCAGACCACCCCCACCGCCGAGCGAGGCAATGATGTCTGCTGCTCCCTCTCCAGTTTCGGCGGATACAAGCATACCCAATAACCCGTGAGTAACAGTATCAGAGGAAAACTCTGGTACAAATGGCGTGCCTTTCAACACCATAGCCGAAATGATAGTTGTAAGGGCACCCATTCCTGCGGCTACGCCTAAAGCGCCACCGATTTTTATAAGCCCGCCGGAGGAACCGGGAAACAGTTTAGATATATCCATCAAGAATTTGCTAATCTCTGACATCGTATCTTTAAGGTACCCAAGTGGCTTCTGCATAGATACTGCAAACGACATTGCTAAAATTTTCGCTTCCATTGCAAAATCTCGACCTGCTTTCTGTAACTCTACCATCTCTTCTTGTCTTAATCCTGCTTTTGACATAGCAACCTCTAAGGCGTCTACCTGTTCTTCTTGGTTCATCATCATAAGCAATTGTTCGCTTGACATTCCTAATGTGCTGGCTAGAGCCTTTTGTGACCAATAGTCAAGATTCTCGAAATCGCCAACGGATTGCGAAATAGCATTGCGGAACAGTTCCATTCTTTCAGCCGGATTTGTAGTTTCAAGAATTTCCATTGTGTCAACAAGTGGCGTGCCACCCATTGAAGCAAGAACAGAGTTTAGTTGCCCTGCTGCGTCAGCAGCACTATCAAATGTGTCGAACTGTTCAGACAGGGATACAATATCTTGCATTCCCATACCAGTTCGCTTGGAGGCAGAATAGAGGTCATCAAAGACTTTTTCCATATTTTGTCCGTGGATTGCAAGTTTGGGCATTATTGTGCTGGCTTCCTGCATAACCTTATTAAGATCATCGCCAAAGGCTTTTGCAGTGCCCATTATAGATTTTTGAAGTTTTAGAGCACCAGTCCTTGTCTTACCCGTTGTTCTAGTGACGGCTTGTAAAAAGCCAGTTGTATTGTCCGCAGAGACGCCGAATGTTTCAAATTGAGCTACCGTGCCAGCTAAATCTTTTTGTGCCTGTTCGGACATCATTAAGAATTCTGAAAATCCGCCTTGAAGAGCGCCGACTGCGGTAGCCGCCTGATCTGCGGTTACACCAAGATCACGATTTTGAAATTCTACCGACTGGATTACGTCCCTATATTTTAATCCGGTTCCTGTGGATCTGGCAAATGCCGAAGTTGCGTTATCAACACTTAGGGTTAAGACAGATGACGCTTCAGTAAACTTGTTAAAAGTTGCAATCATCGCGTTCGTTGGACCTACTGTCTCTGCAACTTCTTTGGCCAGTATACCTACGGCTTTCCCCATTTGGTTCCACTTGTCTGCCACAGTGTTGCCTTCGGCAATCATTCTGGCGAACCCGGCAACTACACCATCTGCCGTCTTTTCAACACCAGTTAGTGTTCTAATTAAACGCTCTGTGCCTCTTGCAAGAACTCTAGAGGCATCCCTCGTTTCCGCCAGTTCCCGGCGCATTCTTGCAAGAGCGGAGGCAACGCCGTTTGCGGCAGCATCGCCCCTAGTCAGTGCTTCTTCCAGAATATCTAGCTCTGCTGCCCGTGACGCGCCTTCAGCACCGAGCGCGGAGACTTCGGCGCGAAGGTTAGCTAACTGTTGTTCGAGAGCTAAAATTTCATCAGGAGTCATAATTTATTATATCCTATTTAAATGGCCAAATAATTCCGGTTTCTTTTTCGAAGCTTTTTATTGCTTTATCCAGGGCTGTTTTATTTTTTACAACCTTTGGATCATTTAGTCCATATTGGTTCATTGCTCTGAGGTATTTGGCTTCGCCTGCGAGCGCTTTTTCAAAAGATTTAATTTGTGAACTCGATCCCACAACATTAACGGGAACAAGAGCGGGGCTTCTGGCACCGAACATTCCACCTAGAATTGTTTGAATTGCGCCACCAAACATGGCAAGGTAACTTTCGTTAATTGCATTGCCAATTGTTAAATCAATTTTAATTGGCACTAAGTCGCCATTATTTTTCATGAGAAGCCTTCCTTATATTGCTGCTTCTTTAATTAGTTCCATAAAAAAAGAAAATTGGGCGTTAACCCAATTTTCTCACAGTGTAAGCTTAACGACGACCTTTCGCCTTATTTCTTGCTTTTTCAGCTATCTGATTTTGATCTTCGAAATGTTTTGATAGCCTTTTTACAAACCAAGTCCTTAAACCAATTGGTAAATTATACGCCTCAAGAAAACTCCAATTACCATGCTGTTTTAAATAAAAGAAATGCTCGTAAACCATCTCCATATATTCGTTATCCAGGCCAAAAAAAGTCCGCTGTCAACGGCACCTCCATTTCGGATTCATAACCGCATTGTGAGCAAGAGTATTCTTGCGACATATCAATATTTGGGGTTGCGCCGACCACGCAAGCCCGAAGGAAACGTGAATCGAGGGCTGGCATATTATCGACAAAATCACTCATCTCTCCCCCATCGGTAACGTCGTTAACTGAGACAATAAGCCTTTTTAATAATTCTGTGGCGTTAGAATCTGGCAAATTCATCTTTGATTTTTTGTTGGCTGCATCTGTTAAATATTTTTCATCTTTTCCAGTTAAGAGTCGAAACTCAACTTGGTATTCTGTTGTAGGTAATGTTACCAAGAAGGTTCCGTTTGGTGATATTTCAACTTCCTCAACCCCTTCTGTCACAACTGTGCCTGGGCTTGTAGCATATGCGCCAAGATCAAAGTCATAAACCGATGCTGTTTTACACCCAGGGCACGTAACTCTAGTTTGATAGGATGCTCCGTATCCAGAAACTCTAGCAGCAAGAATTAATGCGCTTTTGTCACCAGCAAGTAGATCATCAACCACAACCTCTTGATTAACCAAAAGATTTTCTAACATCCGATCAATCGCAATTCCTTTACGCAAAAGGGTCTGTGATGTAAGAATGTCTTCATCTTTAGCGGTCATATATCGTATCTCAACCGTATCCTGCTTATATAGTGGATGTCCTGGGGGGTAGTATCGCCCTTCGGATGGAAGATCTACGAACTCTGTGGGGGCAACATACGCAAGACCACCCGGCTTGGGTGGTGCTTTGGGTTCCACCGGGGTTTCGTTTTCAGGAGCATCGGCTGGTGCTTTCGCAACACCAGTGCGTGCTTGAGTATTTCTAGCCATTTATACCTCTGTATTTATTATAGTATACAGTAATTAGTATAATTTTTAAAATTAAATTATGCTAATTTTCTACCTGTCGGTATTGCATCATACTCTGCCCAATCATAACGCAATGTTAGGCTTATTTCAACCATCTCATCTGCATCATATGAGTGGCTACCGAAGTTTACTTCGGTTATAAAAGCATTGACTAGTGACCATTCGCCTATGATTACCGTCTGGCCCTTCTTGGAGGTGCCAAGTTCCCTGATCTTAACATCACCAAGCGAGTTTACAGCAGACTGCTTCGTAATCGTGGTCGATGTCGCGGAAGTAAAACCCTTGGGCTGCTGAATACCGATATCAGATAAATAGTCATAAAGGACTTCGGTTGAACCTGGAGTTATGGCGTCAACTAGGGTCATCCCAACTGTATTCCAGTTCATTCTACCAGGATAATAAAAAGTGTGGTTAAAGAATCGGTGTTCTTGTTCGCCAATTGTATAGCTTGGGCGATCTGCGGTTTTACAAGCAAATCTCAACTCCTTCCCACCGGGCTGTAAGCTTACAATAAATCTAAACTGGCGTTTTGGCTCTAAATCCTTTGATGACCAAAAATTTCCGCTCATTGTTCGTTTCTCCTGTTTCTATAATATATAGTTCTTTTATTCTTAATCTTCAAAGCTAGCACCTGTATTCGTGATAACAAAATCGAGTGCAATAAACTCAATTGCCCGTGCGGGTTTTAATAGAATCTTGGCGTACATAATGTTTCTATCAATTAACTCTGGAGTTGTTGTGGTTTCATCCAAAATAACTCTAAAGTCTGTAAGTCCAAGTCTCGCCTGCACACTTCTCAAGAAGGGGTTAACCTTGTTTAAGAACCGATCCCAAGTTGATTGTACGTTTTGATCGAACAAAAGTGTTGCTGCCATTCTTGAAATCTCTTTCTTGACATAAATCATCAAACGACGCACATTAATTCTGTCTAATGCTGAAGGCGTTACCTGAAGTGTCTTTTGTCCAAAAATCACTATCCCTTCAGCGGGGAATGTAGCAAGCGGGTTGATGTTTGCTTCATAGAGATCGTCGCGGTTCTTAGAGGTTAGTCTTTCGCGGGTCTGTAATACTGGCAATCCAGCAGAACCTTCGGTCAAACCTCCTCTCGTAAAGCCAGCGGGAGCAAACCAAAGCTCGCTCTTCTTCTGAGCGCTAGAGAATGTTCCAAGTGCCACGATACTGGGGGGTGCCCAAAGAATACTGTTGCTGATATTGTCTCTAATCTGGACCCATGGGTAATAGGCACATCCATAACTTGAATTAATCTTCCTATTTCTCATGTTTGTAACGGCTGTTGTAACAGATCCTAAATTGGTACTTGCCGATTTTGTGTTTTCTGTCTCCGCATAGAATCCAGTACTAGGATCGATAACTGCGAGTGCATCGCCGCGAGCTTCACATACTTCAACCATGTGGGCAGTGAGGCTTTCGTTCCAAATACCGGGTGCAGCCATTAAATTATATTCTGCAACCTCTGGATCTGCGACCGTATCAATTGCTCGCTTAATGGAATAGTAGCCATAATTTGTTGTGTCTGCTCCATCATCGAGATCGGTATTGTTAAAAGGTTCTTTGTCTCTAATGTCTAGACCGTTGAATCCACCATAGAGTGGAACAGTAAATCTGTTGTATCCCTCATCTAAGACTTCTTTATATGTGCCACTTATCGCCGTATAAGATGTTCCACCTGCGCGAGATCCAGAAACCCAAACAGCAACACCTGTTCCGGCCATTCCAGCAGAAGAGCTTAGGTCATCAAGACTAAATAGATATGAGTATTCAGTGCCTGCGGCGGTGTTGAAAGAGTCCCCAGAATATGGTAATACTTGTAGCACATCACTATAGCTCTCATCATGTCTATTATTAGAAGCTTGTGTAGAATCCATGCCGAAATAAGCATCTAACGGGTTAGGAACACCACCAGCGGAAGCGCTTGCTCTCAATGGAAGAGTCGGGTATACTGCCTTAAGTTGGGTGAACCATTCTCTATTTAGTGGATAAGAGTCACCAACTCCAGCAGCAACGGCATTTCCTGATATGTTTATGAATATTTGAGAAAGTCCCGGTACTGGCTGAGTGACGTTGCTTCCGCCACGAACCCAGGCGTTTTGACCAGAGGCATCCGGTGCAGTGCCCAGTGGAAGCCCAGCAACGGCACCGCTATTAAATGTCCACGACTTCATCCGAATGGGTCCATATGAACCGAAGGGGAGAAGTGCCGGATCCGTTACACCAGCATCTACGTCACTATTAATTTCAACGCGCACATATTGTGATGCATTAGGATAATTTCCAAAAAGTGTGTGCCTTCTCTCTGTGTCGTTCCAGGAAAGATATTGATCACCAACAACTCTTGCAATATATTTGTTTGAGTTGGGATTAAGATTGCAGCCGCTAAATCTTTCTAATACAACTGGTGCATTATCATTATCGCGAGCATCTCGAATTTCGACACCAAATGAACCATAAGGATCAAAATCATTAGTTGCAACCTTAATATCGACAATAGAGATCTTAAGTTTTTTCATCTCATCTTCACCGGCATCAAGCGTGTGGAATTTGATTAGTCTCCTAACGCGACTAGTGTTCGTTATTTCGTAGTTAGCATAAGCTGACTGGAGATCTTGTGAAACAATCCAAGGAGTTTGTGCCGCTTGGAACCCCATGCGGAAATCAGCAGCGGCGGCGCTGGAGCCACTATCAAGACCCAAGACAACGCCCCATGCTTGTCCCGCAGAAGAGCCAGTGACATGAACACCTAAGTGTCTTTCATAGCTTCCGCCAAGAAAATAAGTTTTCAATTGTGCTGTTCTAGTGATTGCCGAGTTTACAAGAGTTGGATTTGTATTAAATACTTTTCTTATGTATCTCGCAGAAGAGGGGGAAAAGTTAAATGCCGTCTCTTTAACAATGTTGCCATCGTTGTTCTTGATAACCGCATAAAATTCATTAGCAATTGCTGCGGAGGAAGACTGCGCGGTTCCTGCAACCCGTGTATTGGCGGATAAAGATCTAATCATAACGCCACTACCAGTAACGATAGAGCCGCCGACGCCTGCCCCGGAGGTGTTTCTTGCCGATCCCGAAATGGTGAGTGAGCCTTCGTTTAAATACCAGACTGCGGCAAGGGCACCTGTCATTACTTGTCCAGCCGCCGTAAACGCCGACGCTGATGGGAAGACAAACAATCCATAAGCGCCACCATTAGTGGCTTCGCTGGCAGCGTTTGATTTCGCGGCTGTTTGCCATCCGGCTTCACCAGATGAACCGTGTGAAATCCCGGTTTTTTGGGCACCGGCAAGGCGCACCATTGTAACGGCACTACTGTTTTTTAAGTATGCTTGTGCAGCATATGCAGCATATGTGGGAGCAAGATAGTTTCCATCACGCCAAACATCGCCGCCTTGGCCACCAGGAATGGGGTTTCCAAAAATTTGAACAAATTCTGAAAAAGCGTTAACCTTGATGGGTCGCATCGATGGACCGCGCTCTGTGCGTCCGATAATAACTGGACCCATTTCTTCTGGGAGGGCTGGCAATTCTGAATTATCAATTTCATCAATAAAAATGCCGGGTGAAATAAACTTGAAAGACTTAGCTGCCATTATGAAGTGTCTCCTTGTACTGCTTCAATACAATATTAATATGAATATTTTATATTCTTGCTATCGTTAATAAATAGTTAAACAAAAGGCGAAAGACCCAAATAAGTCAAAACTACTCTCGATAAAATGGTACGTTTCCGCTAACATGTAGATTTTCTGGTATGTCTCCGAATATTACCTGTTCGCGGGGAATCTTGACTTCGACCGCATTTTCTCGTCTAACGATTGTGGGACGGTCTTCGTTTTTATCACCACCAATGATGTATCCTCGTACCCTAAGAGACGCTTGTGTTTGGTAGCCTCTCACATCTTCATTTAATGCAGCGGTATTATTGTTTAAATCATATTCTGATTCTATGAATGCTTCATAATGATGACCATCTTTGAGAATATTAAAATAATCCGGTCCATATACCGAGGTGGTCATAAGCGCTGCGAGGGCTTCGTTTATTTGTTGTTGGTATTCTGCGTGGATTGTTAGTGTGTATTGTACCTCTATATACATTGGGATGGGCATTGTGATTGTTTCATAAACGACCTTGGCATTCTTTCTTGGAAAATTATTTTGCCCTTTTCCTATAGTATTGTTTATAAGCCTTTTAGCGTCGGCATTGGCAAAATTTGCTGTTTTGTCTTGTTTGATTACTCTTGCAACCGTCATCACACCGCCTTTGGCATCTTGTCGATTGGGTATTGCAGCATATAAAGCCCCTCTTTTTGATACATCTTTTGAAATAGCCGTTCTTTCAAGGGTCATTATTGGATATATTAGAAAGCCATTAGAATCTCTTAAATCTTTATTGTGCTTAATTTGATAAGCCCGTTCTGCGCCTGCCCAAATAAAAGGCAATTTATTAAAACCTTTATTTGTCGTGCAAGATATATTTAACTCATCGTCAATATATTCGAACAAGGCGCGATCAATAGTCTCTATTGTCGATGGCATAAAAGAAATTTCTTTTAAAGGTGCCAAATCTTGACTTCTTGGGTTATCAGGTGGCATCGAACAATCCCTCCCTTGAATAATAGCACGTTGCTACAATTTCAAATTTATGATCTATCTGCCCAAACAACTGTCGTGCCCAGGACACACCTGTTATTTCGTAAAAATAATCTCCGTATAAAACAAAGTCGCCTTCTCGCACATATAAATCCTGATCTTCTGTCAACCTTCGTTTGTGAAAATAAATAGTAATCGTGTTGGACTTATCAATACCAACCGATTCGTCGGCTTTTGTTTCAGTACTCTGATAATCAACTAATGCATATACTCTTATTGGTGGTAGAAATGATTTCTCAATTGCTTCTCCATAAAGATCGTTATAGTTTGTAATCGTTTGATCAATTGGATAATAAACGACTTGTTGCCCAATAACGCGCTCAATAAGCTCGTCATTTACTTGCTTAACAAGATTGCGCTCTTTTTCACCGACAAATAGTGGAGGAGGTGGTTGTGGAGGTTGGGACCATTTGTTATCAGCCATTTAAAACACCCCCCTATCCAACATAAACGCCTGCTGGTACATTTTGATTTATTGTATTGGTTGATTCGGCTATTTCTGCGTCCTTTTTCATTAAGGCTTGATATGTTAATTCATCGAGTGTTTCTTTTAATTCTGTTCTGAGCTTGTCTTGTTCTTCTCGCCCTTCCGATATCAGAGCAGGTCCGTTGAGTGTAACGGACTCACCTGGGATGGGCACAGTAGCGAACTTGGAGCGGACTTGACCCAGAGTCTCTTTTGTTAAAGAAAGCGAAAAGCGTCGAATCCACTGCTTACCAATAGAATTAATATTTTGGTAAGGAATATTTCCAAATGGAATTGTATTCATATTATTAATTCCATCTACCATAGAGCCCGATGTTGCTGTCCAGGCATCTTCAACTATCCGAAAATTAAACCAGAAATAGTTCGGTGAAGCCCCTCCTTGCACTGGTGTAGGAAATATTCTTAACATATTATTATTTAGCTCGAAGGACCAGTGGGAATTTCTTGAATAAATCGAGTCTTCAAACGCCATTGCCTGCGCCTTATTTTGCCAAACTGGGACTAATTGAAATGTTGAATCGTCTGCATATTGTCCATAGTTTGCTAGGTTACCCACGGTATTTAGTCCGCCATAGTATCCAAAAAATCTCCACATTGATGAAGGGGTTTTATAATAAACTTTTTCAACTATTATTCTGCTTCCGCTTACAAACCCAGCATAAGGGACTGGCTCACCTGTTGCTGCATCTAAATTATTAACACTAGCGCTGTGGAGAATCTGCTGTAAATCGTAATCCTGTACACTTCCGGTGGTACTGAAGGATGCGGAATATATTCTCGTGGTACCTCCTGCACGAGCCTCGGTTGAAAAGGCATCTGCTACCCTTTGTGCGTATGAAAATGTAAACTGTGGATACTTAAGAGCAACGTGTGTGCCGCTAAGACTAGAAGACAACGTGCCTGCAAGCAGTTCCCCGTCACTATTGAAAGTACCAGTTGTCATTCCTAAAACATCTGACAATATATTTTTTGCCTGATGCATGTTAACAATATAAGAATATTCTAATACTGCTTCTTCGTAGGAAGCATAAACACTTCCGGTTGTAATCTCAAGATCTAAAACATCTCCACCAAGCTTTTTATATATATATGCAACTTGTTCTGCTGCTCCAGATAAAAACTCTGTAGAGCCGGTAAACATCCCAAACGGACACTGATCCGCCACATACAGGGCTGAGCCGGTGGCAGGAAGTACAATTGCGCTAACTGTGCTTTTGGGGGTAAGGGTGGGTATCGCCATTGGGCATAAGCCTCCTCACTGTAAATAGTTGAGCACTAAAAGAAAACCCTCGCCATTTGCATGACGAGGGAATCTTTTATATTATCGCTCTTTTGCTCGATTATACGAGGTCAAGTACGACGACTAGTCCATACATGTCAGGACGAACCATCTTCTTGCCGTAGCGCGTCATAACTCCCTTGCGGGGTACGAAGTCTTCGGTTCCGAAGATAGTAGGTGTGACCTGTAGTGGTACATATGGGGCATACACGTAGCCGCTTTCCAAGAAAGAGCCACCCTTGCGACCGACGAGAACGACGTTGCGAGGGAAGTAGGGGTCTACATAGACATCCCACTTCTTAGAAAGTGCTCCAGTCTTAACTGCACCAACGGTACCCTTGTCAACATCACCAGTGACATTTGCACGGAATCCCGCAGTGAACTCAAGAACGTTTGCCACTTCAGGTCCAACGACGATGAAGTTAGCGCCACCTCTTAAGGTCTTGCGATGAATTTGTGCAGAAACATCATTGATTGTCTCAACAAGAGTCTCATACCATTCGGACACAGTACCGGTAAAGTCAGGTGTAGCAGTAGTCACACCAACTTCTTCACCAGCACCCAATCCGGTTCGTCTTACAAACCTACCGGGTGCCCTAGACCAATAGTACAGTCCAGCGGTCTGACCTTTAACGAGATCCTCAAGAATCTCACGATCAATTTCTAGAGCAATTTGCTCAGAGAGAATTGAAGTAAGCTCAACCTCGGCATCCAAATTGTGATAGGCGTTAAGATCCTGTCCCAATTCAGGTGTCCACTTGGCTTTCAGCTTCTTGGTCATAGCGGTGATACTCACAGAGTCAACCTTGATGTCAATCTCGGGAATGAGATCTCGGTTATTGGCTTCACTTGCGCTAAGACCCGCCTGCTCAAGACCCCAAGCGGGATCTCCAATGACTGCTCCAATTGCACCGCCAGCGACGAAATCATCATCGATGGAATAGTGAAAAGGAGGACTAAGGTAAGTCGCCGGTTGAATTGAAGCCGACAACTGTGCAATAGTTTGTGAGTCCGAAGACCAGAACATCAAAAGATGAGTTTCTGCATCACCGGGCTTCCAGATACCCTTGTTCGCGGCTGATCCAGAAAGCTGAGTCAGACGACGATTCAGTTGAGTAGCTGCGGGCAGACCAAAAGATGCACTGACAGTAACCCAGTCCTTCTTGTTGATCTGAGTGAGACTTGCAATTGCAACTCTACCGATCATAACATTGGTTGTACCAGAAGTAAATTCTGGATCGAATCGGCAAAGCTGATCTCCCAGCGCACCAGACATAATTGAACCAAGCACGTTTACATTGGTTTGTGCATTCCATTGAGTAGTTTTATATCCACTACCACCGAATGTACCGGAAGCAACACCTTGAACGGTTGCCGCAGCGGAACCAGTTGGTGAAGAATAACCATTATTTAGGTTGTAGAAGCTATCTTCTGCACTATCACCGGAAAGCGAAACACCACCAGTAATCTCAGAAGCAACCTTGCCACCACCATAAAGGGATTCACCAGACTCATATCCAAGACGAGTACCAGTTTCATCAGAAACAGTAAAGTCAAGGAAGAAAATCAGACCAGAGGGCAAGCTCATGGGCTGAACGCTAACGATATCGTTAGCAACCAAGCCGCCGAATACACGACGAACAATGGGAAAAGCAACAGCGGCAAAACCTTCTACATCACCACCAGCCATAGCGGAAGTTTCACGAAGAAGTTCCTTAGCTTGGTTCTCTAGAAGACGAGCCATACTTTGCTTTGTACGGTCATTGTCTAAGCCTTCCAAAAGTCCGGTACGTTCCCACTTTGATAAAAGTGCAGTACCTTCCTTTGAAAGATCTCTATCGACAATGCCTTCAGTTAGTTTTTTTAATACGGACATTATTTATTACCTCCTTTAATGCCTGCTAACGCTCTCATCCGATCAAAGTGTGGATTTTGAGCGCTATGTGCTTCCCTTCTTGCAATGCTTCGGGGGAGCGTTTGCGACGGTTTCTCTACTGCTTCGCGTAGTGATTGTGGAGATTTACTATTTCTAGAACTTCCCACTGCGCTTTGAAGGGTTTCGTAAATAACCTTCGCCTCTTCTACAGAATCTGCGTTTGAAATAGACTCGACAATTTTAATTTTTTGTCGCTCATTCAAGGAGGTGC
>Ga0098047_10000243_pt1 | contig 21703 bp, 18 predicted proteins | sample 12_taG_FD_92585 | JGI IMG/M metagenome (GOLD analysis project Ga0098047, IMG submission 92585) | Marine viral communities from the Subarctic Pacific Ocean - 12_ETSP_OMZ_AT15267 metaG | ecosystem: Environmental > Aquatic > Marine > Oceanic | place: Subarctic Pacific Ocean | collected 2015-01-16 | reverse complement strand
GGAACGCACCGGACTTCTGGAAGGTTTAGACAATGACCGAACAAGAAACAGCATGGCTCGTCTTCTTGAAAACCAAGCCAAGGAGCTTCTTCGTGAAACTTCTTCAATGGCTGGTGGTGATGTTGAGGGCTTCGCGGCTGTTGCATTTCCAATCGTTCGTCGTGTATTCGGCGGACTGATCGCTAACGATCTCGTCAGCGTTCAACCAATGAGTCTCCCAAGTGGGCTCATTTTCTTCCTTGATTTCACCACTTCGGATGAACAAGGTTCTAGAGGTGGTTTAATCAACGGAGACTCACTTTATGGTGGTGGCAAGGTTGGTGCCGGAATCACTGGTGGTGTTAGCTTAGCTGCTCCAGACAATGAGAAGAGTTTCTATAACTTAAACCAAGGTTATTCTTCTCCGACTGGATCTTTGGCTGCAAATATTATTCCTGTTATTTCAGGATGTTTTGGAGCTAGTTCTGTTGGTGATGGTACACTCAAGCAAGCTAGGGTTTATAATGCAGGTGCTTCGGCAAACGCAGGAACTGCTGTCCAATGCGTTTCTGGTACACTAGAGCGGCTTTGTCGTTATGACCCAGACTTCACTTCTGGGACAACTAATGTGTATGTTGGTAAGATTCTGCTTAGCTCGTTATCACAGATTAACCTAGATAACTTGGTTACTCTTTCTGGAACTATGGCTAACGCCAGTGACGGACAGGCACGTCGTCTGACTGCTTTCTCCGGTACGGATGGTGGACTCCATCAGCCGTCAGATGGCGACCCAACATATGCGTTGGTGTTCTTCCACTCTAATAGTCGTACAGTAGCACAATTATCGGCTTCTTACACTAATGGAGACGGTTCTGGTGGTGATAACACTGTTACCGTTGCATACTCTATCGATGATGATTTCGTCGTTAGTAATGCCCTTGGTTCCGTAGTGGGTGATCCTCTATGGGGTCTAGAGCAAGCAACCAACGCAGTTGCACAAACTGCTGGTGTGATTCCAGAGATTGATATCTCGGTTGACTCTGTGAGTATCACAGCGATGACCAAGAAGCTCAAGGCTAAGTGGACACCGGAGTTGGGACAGGATCTAAACGCCTATCACAACTTGGATGCCGAGGTCGAGCTAACTTCAATTCTCTCTGAGCAAATTGCTCTAGAAATTGATCGTGAGATTCTCGAAGATCTGGTCAAGGGTGCAACTGCTGGTACATATTACTGGTCCCGTCACGCTGGCAAGTTTGTTAACAGAACAGGCGCATCAGGTGGTCAAGAAGTTGGTGCTGCTACGGCAACACCTGACTTTACAGGTACTGTGTCCGAATGGTATGAGACTCTTGTTGAGACAATCAACGATGTCTCTGCACAGATTCACCGCAAGACCTTAAGAGGTGGCGCAAACTTCATCGTGGTTTCACCTGAAGTTGCTAACATTCTTGAGTTCACGGCTGGATTCCGTGCAAATGTCACTGGCGACACTGACCGGGGCACTGTTGGTGCTGTGAAGACCGGTTCTCTTTCTAAGAAGTGGGATGTCTATGTAGATCCCTACTTCCCTCGTAACCTCGTTCTCGTTGGTCGCAAGGGTGGATCCTTCTTGGAGAGTGGATATGTCTATGCTCCATATGTTCCGCTACAAGTCACGCCTACTATCTTCGGAACCGAAGACTTCGTACCCCGCAAGGGAGTTATGACGCGCTACGGCAAGAAGATGGTTCGTCCTGACATGTATGGTCTGGTTGTTGTTGCTGACCTCGTTTAATAAACGAAATAACACAATAACATAAAAAGATTGCCCTCGTCATTTAAATGGCGGGGGTTTTCTTTTATTGCTCAACTATTTAAGGTGAGGAGACTTATATTTAATGGCGATTCCCACTCTTACCCCCAAAAGTAATGTTAGTGCTATTGTGCTTCCGGCTACCGGCTCACCTGGAAGTGTTGCAGGCGAATGTCCTTTTGGACTGTATTCGGGTTCTGTAGAATTTTTATCAGGAGCCGCTGAACAAGTTGCATACACATTTAAAAAACTTGGTGGAGACATCTTAGATCTTGAGATCACCACAGGCAGTATATATGCTGGATACGAAGAAGCAGTTTTAGAATATTCCTATATTGTCAACATGCATCAAGCAAAAAATATATTACCTGATGTTCTAGGTATGACAACTGGAACCTTTGATCGACATGGTACAATAACGTCAAGCCTTAGTAGTTCACACATTGCTCTTAAATATCCCAAATCTACATTTTCATATGCACAAAAAGTTGCAGAAGCATTTTCAACCAATGCACGAGCAGGCGGAGCCACGCGGATATACTCAGCTTCCTTTAAAACAACTGGAAGTGTTCAAGACTATGATCTCCAGGAAGTTTTAAATAGTGCGAGCGTCCACAATGTGGATGCTGCCACATCAAATCCGGTCCCCTACGCTGGCTTCACAAGCGGCAGTAAAATTATCGTTGATAAAGTATACTATAAAACACCGGCGGCTATGTGGAGATTCTTTGGCTATTATGGCGGCTTAAACACTGTTGGTAATTTAGCCAACTATGGACAGTATGCAGATGATTCAACGTTTCAGATAGTTCCTGTGTGGCAAAACAAAGCACAAGCGATGGCTTTTGAAGATTCAATTTATACACGAAATTCCCATTATTCTTTTGAATTGCGTAATAATATTTTAAGGATATTTCCTACCCCGCCAAATACAAATTCAAGTCCATCTTATTTTTGGTTTAATTTTAGAATTGTCGAAGATGCTTGGACAGCATCCTCTGGTTCCCTCGTTGACGGAATCAACAATATGAACACAGTTCCTTTAGCAAACCTTCCTTATAAAAATATTAACTCAATTGGAAAACAATGGATTCGCAGATTTGCTCTTTCATTGGCAAAAGAGACATTAGGACATGTTCGTTCTAAATTCGCCACTGTGCCCATCCCCGGCGAATCGGTAACTCTTAATGGTCCAGCATTAATTTCCGAGGGCAGAGAAGAACAGGTTAACCTAAGAACAGAACTAAAAGAGACGTTAGATGAACTAACATATCAAGCTTTAGCTGAAAAAGATGCTTCCATTGCAGATTCAGTTAACACAATTAATCAAAACATCCCAGCAGGCGTTTTTGTTGGATAAGGAGGTAATACATGGCTGACGATAAATGGTCACAACCGCCGCAACCACCTCCTCCATTATTTCTTGGCGAGAAGGAAAGAAATCTTGTCAAGCAGGTAAATGATGAGCTTATTGAAAGAGTTATTGGACAACAAGTTGTCTATTACCCAATAGATCAAAGTATCACTAATTACAATGATTTATATGGCGAGGCAATAGAAAAATCATTTCTTGCTCCAATAAGAGTATATGCGCTTGTTAATTACGAAGCCACAGAAACGAAAGCCGATGAACACGTTGGGATCGATAAATCAAATACAATTACAATCTATTTTCATAAAAGAAGATTACTTGAGGATCAAGATCTATATGTTAGAGAAGGCGATTTTGTATTATATGGCGATTATTTCTATGAGATAGCAGCTATTTCATGGGCAAGACAATTGTTTGGACAAATTGATCATAAATTTGAAATTGTTGCCACTTGTTCATATTCTAGAGAGGGACTATTTGATGCCACCTGATAATCCAAGAAAGCCAGATCTGGCACCCTTACAAGAAATTCCTTTTATGCCTTCAACATTGGAGACGATTGACCGTGCCCTGTTTGATTATATTGATGATGAATTGAATGTGTTTTGCACAACAAACAAGGGCTTTAAAAAGATACCTTGTATTTGGGTCGGTGCTGAGCGAGCCTATCAGATTAAGCACAATAAAGATCTTAGAGATGCCAATGGATGGTTGATATACCCCATCATGACTCTTGAAAGAACTTCAGTTGAAAAAGATGTCACCAAACGAGGTGCGCTTTATGCTTCTATTCCAAACCGACAAGATAACAAAGGCGGCACGATGACGATTGCCAGAGTTATTAAGCAAGATAAGACAGCTAATTTTGCCAATGCCGATTCAAAGAAATTAATAGTTAATACAATTGGAACAGGGCAAAAGAACTTTCCGAGAAAGAATAACAAAGTTGTTTACGAAACGATTACGATGCCGATACCAATCTATTTAGAAGCCGGATATACTTTAACAATTAAGTCTGAATATCAACAACAAATCAATGAAGCTATAACTCCCTTTATGACCACCCCAGGTGGACCAAATTATTTCAATGTTCACAAAGATGGTCATAGCTTTGAGGTATTTATAGATTCTAACTATGAATTAAATAATAATGCTGCATCACTTAACGAAGATGCACGCGGTTACGAAACGCAAATATCTTTTAGAGTTCGGGGATATATTATTGGCGGAGATAAAAACGAAGAGCGACCAAAAATTATTAGACGAGAAAATGCGGTAGAAGTTAAATTACCCCGCGAACATGTGATTTTTGGAGACATTCCAGAACACTTACATATCAGCGGGAATGTCCCATTTTATCGAGAGTAGTTTTGACTTATTTGGGGCTTTCGCCTTTTGTTCAACTATTTATTAACGATAGTAAGAATAGAAGAACTTCATTTTTGATATTTTTTGAAACAGTGCAAGGAGACACTTAGTAATGGCAGCTAAATCTTTCAAGTTTATTTCACCCGGTATTTTCATTGATGAGATAGACAACTCGGAGTTACCAGCCCTTCCAGACGAGACAGGACCAGTAATCATAGGGCGCACAGAGCGTGGACCAGCAATGAGGCCAATTAAAATTGGATCATTTTCTGAATTTATTCAAGTCTTTGGCAGCCCCATCGCTGGCGGTCAAGGCGGCGATGTTTGGCGTGATGGCAATTATCTTGCTCCAACTTATGCAGCGTATGCCGCTCAAGCTTATTTAAGAAACAGTAATGCAGTTACAATGGTTCGACTTCTTGGCGCACAAGCCACTTCTGCCACCAATGCTGGCAAAGCAGGCTGGACCACTGGTACAAAAGCAACTCCGAAAGTCAACACCACCCTCGCAGCAACCAACGGCGGGGCATATGGATTCTGGGCTTTCCCATCTGGATCTGGAGACGGACTTACTGCTGCTGACCAAATTATGACTGGAGCCTTGGGCGCGGTCTGGTATCTAAACGAAGGAGCCATTGTGCTCTCGGGGACCATGAGAGATGCAGACGGCACCGGAGCGGGCGGCACTGTTGGCACTGGTAGTGCCACACTTTTTAGATCTCTGGATACAACCACACCAGTTGGGGCAAGCACCTTTGCGGGCGCACTTAAAAATGAATGGTATGCAATAATTTATGATGGCGACGGAAATATAGTAAAAGAGACAGCCTTTAACTTTACCCCCTCGTCCTCAAAGTATGTTAGAAAAGTGTTTAATACCAATCCCACATTGGTTAACACTGCAATTACAAATACTACTCAACAAGAGACTTATTGGCTAGGTGGCTCTTTCGAAAAACACTTAGAAACTTGGGTTACCGGCGCAAACGCAGGAGAAGCTTGGGGCACTATTCTTGGTCATGCCAGCGGAAGCCAATACGGAGCAGATTTCAGAATGGCATTCCAAGCTGCCCAAACTCCATGGATTGTTTCACAGGATCTTCAATCATCTTTTTCATCTTATGATGTCTTAGGAACATCTCGCGTAAAGCAATTGTTTAAGTTCCATACGCTTGATGCTGGCGAAGACGAGATGAAGAAAATAAAAATTTCTATCTCGGATGTTAAGGTTGCTGGAAATGATTTTAATCCTTACGGCTCTTTTAGCGTAGAACTTAGAGATGCCAGAGATAATGACTTAACACCTGTAGTTTTAGAAAGATTTAGTTCTGTAAACCTCAACCCAAATTCTATTCGTTATATCGCAAGAGTTATCGGAGATCAATACCTTTCATGGGATGATACCGAAAGACGACATAGGTTATATGGAAATTATCTAAATGCATCAAAATATGTTCGTGTTGAGATGAACTCTGATGTCGATGCCGGTGCGACTGACGCACGATATTTGCCATTTGGCTCTTATGGTCCGCTTCGACCAAACACATGGACTTATATTAGTGGTACAAGCCCCACAAACCCTGACGCCTCTGCACAAAACAACTGGGTTTTTGGTGGTACGAAGATTCCAATGCCCGGTGGCACCCCTGGTGCCTTGGCATCGACCTCCCCCCAGGTTCCCAGTGTGGCATTTATAAACATGTCAGGCGGCAACGATGCCAACACATTACCAACGGGTATCCCGCGTCCCGGATCTCTCAAAGGTTATTTCCCAGGCATTTCGCTACGACAAAGTGCTTCGGATGGTGGGATATCAAACCCGAAAGATGCCTACTTTGGAATGGATTCTACACAAGCCAGCAACAACAGGCATGAAGATAGTTATGGAGACATTCTTTATCCGATGCCCGCTGGCGGCGACTCCTTCACCAAGGCTGGTGGAACTGAGTACTCATATCTATTTTCACTCGATGATGTAAGCGCATCAACAAATGGAAATGCTGCTGGAATAGGTGTTTGGGTTTCTGGCTCTCGAATCGCCGGAAATTCCTATACGGCAGTGAGTGGAGCATATACAGAAGTACTTGATGCCGGGTTTAACCGCTTTACAGTTCCTCTATATGGCGGATTTAATGGTTTAGATGTTACAGACAAGGAGCCTTTTAACAATACCGATCTTGGCACCAACTCAACCGACAATTCAAACTACGGCTATTATTCCGTAAGACGCGCAATTGATACAGTTGCCGATCCAGAGAATGTCGAATATAATTTAATGGCCGCTCCTGGTATTTGGAATGAAGGTATTACCGCTCATATGATTGAGGTTTGTGAAGCTCGCGGTGATTCTCTCGCGGTCATTGATTTAGATACAGGATTTTATGCACAAACAGAGAATACAAACTCAGTAGCTTCAAACTTAGGATCCGTTTCCACCGCAGTAACAAATTTGAGAAATAGAAAAATTAACTCAAGTTATGGATGTGCATATTATCCCTGGGTTCAAATCCGAGATACCATTAGCAACAGTCTTCTTTGGGCACCCCCCAGCATTGTAGCACTTGGAACATTCTCCAGCGCACAGAAGAAAAGCGAACTTTGGTTCGCCCCTGCTGGCTTTACCAGAGGAGGGTTGACCGAAGGCTCTGCTGGACTCCCAGTAATCCAAACTCGTGAAAGGCTAACGTCCAAGAATCGTGACGATCTTTACGAGGTAAACATTAATCCAATTGCTACATTCCCAGCCGAGGGTATTGTTATTTTCGGACAGAAGACATTGCAAGTAACGCCATCGGCACTTGATCGAATTAATGTGCGCCGCTTGATGATCTTTGTCAAGAAAGAAATTTCAAGAATGGCAGCTACAATCTTGTTTGATCAGAATGTACAAGCAACTTGGGATCGATTCTTAAATAAAGTCAACCCCTTCTTACGAAGCGTTCAAGCCCGTCTTGGACTTACAGATTTCAAAGTTATACTTGATGAGACTACGACAACCCCAGAGTTAATTGACAGAAATGTATTGTATGCTAAGATATTCTTAAAGCCTGCCCGCGCTATCGAATTCATTGCTCTTGACTTTGTTATCACAAATACAGGTGCGGGCTTTGAAGATTAATCATGAAAGAACTATCTATTATAGGAACAGGAGAATAAATAAATGTCAATGAATTTTTGGTCATCAAAAGACTTAGAGCCAAAACGCCAGTTTAGATTTATTATAAGCTTGCAGCCCGGTATTTCGGGACAGGAATTAAGGTTTGCTGCTAAAACTGCGGATCGCCCAAGTTATACAATTGGTGAACAAGAGCACCGATTCTTTAATCATACCTTTTATTATCCTGGCAGAATGAACTGGAACACAGTTGGAATGACCTTGGTTGATGCTATACAACCCGGCTCCACTGAAGTTCTCTATCAATATCTTGCGGATATTGGCATTCAACAGCCCAGAGATTTCGGAGAGGCAGTTGGTACAACTATTACTAAAGAGTCTGCTGTTAATTCACTTGGCGACGTTAAAATTTATGAGCTTGGAACAAGTGGTGAAAACGAGACAAGGATGATAGGAGAGTGGTCTTTGATTAACGCCTTTATTACGGAGGTTAACTTTGGTTCTCATTCTTATGATTCCGATGAGATGGTTGAGTTAACTCTCACATTAAGATATGACTGGGCTCAGTATACCAAATATGCTGGCAAAGGCAAGAAATTACGATAATTTAATTTTAAAAAACGTAATATATAGTTTATACTATAAACACAAAATACAATAATACAGAGGTGTAAATGGCTAGAAATAACCAAGCACGTACTGGTGTCAAAAAAGCACCAGAGACTGCTTCGGAGAGTACCCCTCCTGTTGAATCGCAACCGGTATCAACCAAGGGCACACTCTCATATGAAACTCCTACGGAGTTTGTGGAGCTTCCATCGGGAGGAAGATATTATCCACCCGGTCATCCACTATATAAACAAGAAACTGTTGAAATACGATATATGACTGCTAGAGATGAAGATATTCTTACTTCACAGACTCTTTTGCGAAAGGGCTTGGCAATTGACCGACTATTAGAAAACCTCTTAATCAATTCCGAAATTCAGGTTAACGATCTGCTTGTTGGTGACAAGAGTGCACTAATTCTCGCAGCACGAATTTCTGGATATGGGTCAGATTATAATACTAAGGTTACTTGCCCAGGCTGTAACTCGGCAGTGGATCATCATTTTGATCTTAGCGCGGTAAAACTTAATCCAGGCACCGTAGTATCTGAAGATGTGGAAGAAGTTCGGACAACGCCTCATGGAACCTTTGTAGCAACGTTGCCGAAAACACAATATGAAGCTGAATTTAGATTATTAACTGGTGCCGATGAAAAATATCTTAGTGATGCGGCTAATAAAAAAGCAAAACTAAATATACCTGATGCTGGCGCAACTGATTTACTAAAGAGATTACTTATCTCAATCAATGATGTAACAAGTGGCAGCGAGATAAGCGACTTCATTGACAATATGCCAGCCCTTGATTCACGCTTTCTTCGCGCCTGTGTTCAGGGTGCCACCCCCAACGTTGATATGACACAGCTATATTCTTGCGATAACTGCGGCTACGAGTCCGAAATGGAGGTGCCGCTTACAGCGGACTTTTTTTGGCCTGGATAACGAATATATGGAGATGGTTTACGAACATTTCTTTTATTTAAAACAGCACGGAAATTGGAGTTTTGTAGAAGCATACAATTTACCAATTGGCTTGCGAAACTGGTTTGTAGAAAGGCTATCTAAACATTTCGAAGATCAAAACGAACAAACTGAAAAGGCTCATCAAAAAGCAAAAAATCGTCGCTAAGCTTAAACTACGAGAAAATTGGGTTAACGCCCAATTTTCTTTGTTTAGGGAACTAATTAAAGAAGCAACAATATAAGGAAAGCTTTCTATGGAAAATAATGGTGATTTAGTACCAATTAAAATTGATTTAACAATTGGCAATGCAATTAACGAAAGTTGGCTTGCCATGTTTGGAGGTGCAGTACAAACAATTCTAGGTGGAATGTTTGGTGGAGGTTCTGTTCCCGTTAATGTTGTCGGGTCAAGTTCGCAGATAAAGTCTTTTGAAAAAGCTCTCGGAGGCGAAGCCAAATACCTCCGAGCAATGAATAAATATGGGTTAAATGATCCAAAGGTTATAAAAAACAAAACAGCCCTGGATAAAGCAATAAAGAGCTTTGAAAGAGAAACCGGAATTATTTGGCCATTTAAATAGGATACTATAAATTATGGCAACAGATCCAACAAAATTAGCAGAAAGTCTCGAAGCAGCAATCTCAGCGGCGACCGATCCAAAATATCGTGATGCCCTCAAGGTGCAAGCCGAGGCTCTTGCCGTAAATGCAGCCAACGCCGATGCCGTCGCCATGGCATTTGGATCACTCCAGCGTGAACAGCGTGAGTTACTTGATTCTACAAAGTCTCTTGAACGAAACACTGAAAGATTAATCCGTACATTGACGGGCGTTGAAGAACGTGCTGATGGCGTCACTGCCGCATTTGGCAAGATGCTCTCTGAAGGGAAGGGCTTCAATGCTGCTCTGACAACCATGGGGAAGACAATTACCAAGACAATGACCCCGATGAATGTCGGTATTACAACTTTTAAAAAGTTTGCGGAAGCATCAGTAATCTTGACCATGGAAATTGACAATGCCGCTACAGCATTCGCCAAAGCAACAGGAACCGGCAATAAATATAAAGATGTAATAAGAAAAGTCGAGTTTCAAAACCGCCGATTCGGAGTATCGGCAGCCGAGGCAGGCTCTGCGAATGCAGCGCTGCTTGGCGGATTTTCGCAGTTCTTAATAATAGGTGGTGACCATCAAGCAGTATTGGCGGGAAATGTCGCTCAATTCGACAAATTGGGTGTTTCTGCCGCTACAACCACTAAGTTTTTGCAAGGTTATACAAGGACCACGGGGCGCACCTGGAAACAGGGTGTACACCTGCAAAAAGTTGTAATGGGCGTTGCAAGTGCTTTTGACGACGATCTCAATATGGCTATGGAAGCCGCCGCCGAGGTAATGCCTCAACTTGCAGTCCATGGCGATAATCTTACAGCAGTATTTAAAAATCTCTATGCCGCTTCTAAACGAACAGGCATGGGATGTCTGAAATTATAGCCTTTTCTGACCGGTTTGATACGTTTGAAGGCGCAGCCGACGCCGCAGGAAGACTAAATGCAGTTCTTGGTCAAATGGGTGCCGCTCCCATTATTGATACAATGCAAATTCTTGAGGAAACAGATCCGGCCAAAAGAATGCAGTTATTTTCAAACGCAATCAGGCAATCCGGTGTCGAATTCGAAACGCTTGGCAAATATCAACAGGATGCAATAGCCAATGCAATGGGACTAAGCACCGCAGAAATGCGACGTATAATACTCCAAGAGAAACAAACAACTAAGCTAGATGCTGCTATGCAAAATGCAGGATTAACTCAGAAAAAGATAAACGAACTTATGGAAGACGGTCGGGATCTTATGACCGAAATGAAGATTATGGCACTGCAATTTGCAGCGAGTATGCAAGCGCCCTTGCAGGATTTCAAGAATGTCATCGGCGGAATCAGCGATCTCTTGGACAAGCTTCCACCGGGGATGAAAGCTGCCCTGGGTACGGCATCCGCCGTAATCGCCTCCGGTGGCATGGTCATACTCTTAGGAAAACTACTGGTTAGGGGAACGCGGGTGAATCCAATGGTGGTTACACAATCCACAGGCGGCGTGTTTTCGAAGCTCTTATCAGGAATCAAGGGCAGGAACGCTGGCAATTTGCTCGCCCCCGGCGTGCAGGGCTTCGGCGGACAGGTCGGTGCCAGCACCCTAGCCACGAGGCTGGCACCCCTGGCACCGATTGGCCTCGCACTCGGCCACGTCGCCATCGGGCTAGCGGCTACAAAAGTAGCTTGGGACAGATTACAAAGTGAGAAGGAAAGTCAGAAAAAAAACAGGAAGTGGGGCATGGGAATCGGTGCCGCACTCGGCATTGGCGCGTTGATCGCCAGCGGGTTTTTCACAGGCGGTGTCACATGGTATGCTGCACTCGCCGCCGCCGGAGCCGCAGGCGGCACCGGGGCGATGCTCGGCGGGGAAGTCGGGGGTTCGGAGACAGTTGCATCAATGACCGGAGCACAACATGGCGCATATGCAAATCTTGCCGGGAAATGGGGTCCATCGATGGTACAAAATCAAACGACAGTCCCAACGAAGCCGGGAGCAGGAAACCTTGCTGTTGGCGAAAACCAAACGAAAGAAGCCATAATCCCGCTAAACGAAGAAGGTCGAAGGGGAATCGGAATTGCTCGGACCAACAAATTATTAGTAGAGCAAAATACAAAGTTAGATGAACTCATTACAGCATTATCCAAACAACAAATAGTTCTTATTAAAAGCGAGCTAGAAAAAGCCGGATATATGAATAGGTACGCGAAGGTAACACCACGATGAGCACAGTTAAAAAAGAAAATAGAAAAATATATAATGGAGTTCACAAAGAGAAATCTCTCGGTGCCTGGGCAGATCAGCAAAATTACGTATTAAAATTTACACACCAAGCTACTAAGCATTCAGTTGAGTTTCCAGCCACAATAACCTCATTTAGCGACTCACACGCTTCAGACTTAAAGATGAAATTGCTTTATAAAGAAACAGATCCCATTGTAAGAACTCAGAACACAATGAGGAAAATTTCTTTTACATTTTACGTGGCAAACGCCTCTCTGGAGGAGGCACGATACAATGAACAAAATCTTAATTTGTTGTTGTGCATGATGTACCCAAAGCGAAATCATAGCAATGTAGTGACACCACCAGGAACACTGTTAAGAGTCAGGGGTTTAAAATTTATCAATACGGCTTTACACAATGGGGCGCGAGTCAATTCCAACGGAGTGGGAATGTATATTCAGTCATTAGAATATAGCCCGGATATTGAAGCCGGATTTGTTACTAGCAAAGGAACTGGCGGCTGGCGCGGAGAAGATGAGATATATCCAGCACGCATTGAAATTAATATTCAAGGAGAGGTGAAAATCGATATCTTTGCAAAAGATGACTGGCGACCACTGCCTGAAAATTTTCCTTCTTATAGGTAATAAATTATGGCTTATAAAGGAGGTAAAAATCAATATAGTTTTGTTAAGGGAGTGGGAGATGAATCTTATCCTCCGCTAATGATGCAATCTATAGATGGTAGGATCCGGTTAGATGCGAAGTATATTATTCTACAAAAATATTCCGAAAAATATACACCCAAGATGAACTTTGAATATATTTATGGACAGGTTAATCCGAGAGTAATATATAGCAATACTGAGAGGAACATCCATATTTCCTTTACCTTGGCTGCTCGAAACGTACATGAAGCCAAAGCAAATTTAGATTATTGTTCAAAATTGGCTCGCTCGCCATATGGAGTATACCGAATAGATGACATAAAAAGAGTTGCCGGTGCAAATAAGTTTGATTGGGCTTATAGTAGCCAGAGAACATTCGTTATTAATTTTGGAACCTTTTTAAGAAATCAAACAGTCAAGGTCACCAATTTTGATTTTTCAATTGATATCGATGCAGGCGTGTTTGATTATGGATCGACACCTATAATAGAACAATTGCCAGGAATGCCTGGAGCGGGAGAAGAACTCACAGGTCAGTGGTCCACCAAAACGGAGACACAACCAACAAAACGTCTAGGAAACGAATTAGATGAGCGATGGCAAAGCAATGGAAGACAGCCCGCTGCCAACTTACAAGAACAGGATTATGTGTATCACGGACAGTCGGGCGCAGTATATCCAAAATCAGTTACTGTTACAATATCTATGCTAGCGCTTCACAGAAAGACTTTGTGTTTCGGTGGTTCTGACAGACCAGAGGGTTCTTTAGGCTGGTCATACACAGGGGATGCACGATTCCCCCTGGACTGGCCACATGGGACAGGACCGATTGCTGCCGCTCCCTATTGTCAGGATGATGCCGGTGTGGTGACCAACTCAGAGGGCACGCAATCGCCTTACAACGAATCGGTCACGGGAGACGATGTAGTAGACGAAGGGGATATGAGCGGTCAAGGAGAGGTGAATATTCCGATAGGACCGGAAGAATCTCCATTTGATTAAAAATAGTTCTTATTGTACCTATTTATTTACAGGAGGGTTAAAGATGTCATCAAAAAGTCGTATCTTAGGAAGGGTGTACTTTAGAAATGTACATTCACGATATCACGATCTTCTGATTCGGAAAAAATTATCGGGGATAAACCAGTGGACAACTCCTGTAACTGCTACACCAACTTCTGAACAATTGCGGGGCATTACAGAGATTAGACATATATGGAAAACAGGCGATAGGTTTTATAAATTAGCAAATGAATATTATGGTAATTCAGAATATTGGTGGGTGATTGCACGCTATAATCAAACCCCAACTGAAGGACATGTAAGACTAGGTATGATGCTTTATATCCCTACGCCCATAAATACGGTATTGGATATTTTATAGGCAATGGCACAGAATGTATATACAGAAAGGCAACGAGCACAAAGCTATTTGCTAAACAATATAGATATGATTCTAGAGCGCACTGGAAGAAACGATCAGTTTCCTGGTGAGCCAGCCAATGAAAAGGGTGATCGCCCAATAGGTCCGCCTCCCGTTGGAATTACGAGAGTTGTCGCCGACGACAGGGGAAGGATGGGAACTCTGCTCACCGCTACAAACGATAGTATGACAGATCTTCCAGATGCCCAAACAGTGGTTAATTCCTTTAGTCCCGATAAATATTTTGACATGTTTGACTCCATTCTTACGGACGATCTTAATGATCTCACTCCAGAGGTGACTATATACAAGGTATATCCAGATGATACAAACGCACAAGGTTATCCTGTAGAATTCTCAAGTGAGTGGTTAAATGATGTATTTACACAAAACGCCCACAAACTTGCCCTTAAGGATTACACTAGAGCAGCCTCCAATGCCGCAGATTGGGAAGTGCATTTTAGCACTATTGGTGATACACCAAAGGTCGGCATAACGGGCTTGACTGTAAAAAAATTAGGAGGCAACCCGGCAGAAGTGGACTCTAATATTCAAGTTTCGTTAACACTTGAAACTATGAATCTGAATAATTTATTTTATAGGCATGCCCCAAGCAATCTAAATGGGAATCCGTCCGGTGAGGTCCGCGAATGGATTATGAAAAAGGGCATAGCTTGGATTGATTTGATTAAAATGAATCCCAATGCAGCTAATCTCGCCAGCAAATGTGAACAAGTTTATAATGAAGAGAATACCCGTATCAAATTAAAAATAGGGTATCCAACCACCACAGTTAGTGAAGATGAGGAGTGTGAAGAAAAAATAGCAGCAGAGACTATAAGCGATCAACAGTTTGTGAAAGAGTTGGAAGAGAGAAAGCAGGATCCCGACCTCTGGAACACCACTCCGGGTGCAATAGCATCCGACGACCTCAAGGACGAGGCGATCAAGAATGCCGCCGGAAAGACAGGAAACTATTGTAAAGATAAAAGCGAGACTTTAAACAACCATTCTGAGACGCTTTATCTAACACTAAAGAATCATGATCTTGTTATAGATACGGACCTTTCAGTTCGCCTGACAATAAACTTTATTGGCTATACCGAAGCCGCACAACGAACGAGCCAAGCAGACTTGCTACACAACCCATATCTTTCTCGACAGTTGGCAATAGTGACTGAGCAAATAGAATCTCTAAATCGTCGAATTGGAAATCTCCAGGGACAGCCTATGGAGGAAGTGTTGGAAATGCCCGAGGGTGCTGCAAAAGAGCAGGCAATCATAGAGGCAAACGCACGAGATTTTTGTAGACAGAAACTTGAAGAAGATGCAAAAGAATTTCAAGAAGACTATGATCTATATCTTCTTGAAGCAAAGCGTAAACTTTATGAGCAATTAAGATTGCCTAGGGTGAGTCACGGTGGTAAGGGTCAAGCTGGGCGATCTTCTAGAATTTATGAAGTCGCCATCCCAAAAAATGATGAGATATGGTGGTTACCCAATCCAGGCATGGGCTCAAACCAATCCCATCTCAATATAAAAAATTATTGGGCAGACTGGGACAAAGGGCTACACAAAGCCTGGATGGAGGACAAGAAGCGGCAAGGAATGTCAGATCGGGAGCAAGCCAATCTTATAATGGATGGACTTGGGAAAGATCTGGACGGGAATGTCATAGATCGAAGTAAGAAGGTCGAATGGGAGAAATATAAAGGCGACAAACGCGAAGAGCATTTGGAAAAATTACAAGAATTTGGCAAGTATAAGGTAGTACAGTTTGTTTTTTTTGGCGATATTATAGAAGCCGCATTAGAGATCTTAGCTTATAATAAAGAAGGATTGCAAGTCGTTGGTGTCCGTGGGACAACAAAAAAGCCAACAGCATTTTTCGAGGAGGTACAAGATAACGGCAATCTTGGACCACTAGCACAATCGGCAATAGACACTTTTGGAAAATTCATATTTGCAGATATCGAACTACGCCGAACTGAACTACACCCTTTCTGGTCCGGGACAGAAGGTATTGTTCCAACAGCGTTGAAATATATCAATATAGCCGACATCCCAGTAGATCTTGAGATGTTTAGAAATTTTTGGTCTACAAATGTAGTTTCAAATACCAAGCTAACAAAATATTATTTTAAAAATTTAGTGACCGGATTGGTTAATCAGGTGCTTCCATATGCACTCGCACATCGGGAGAATATAAGTTCGAATTCCACAGCCACCGAAAACCCCCAAGCAGCAATGCTTCACTTTTCGCTATCAGGAGACAGGACTACTTTAAATAGCAAAGGAGTAGACCCAGAATTTGGGGCATTACCCGAAGCCCAACGGCAACGGATTACACAACAGATGTATGATTTAGAGGAGCAATACAAGTCCAACAATGGCGAGGGAATGTCTTGGTACCGGAAGGAACTGGAGATGGATGAGCTTGTTAGGAAAGCTACTGTAGGATCTGGGATTCACCCATATTTTCCATATCTGAAGCAATCAGTGGTACACAAAACTGTCTCCGACGCCCATCAGGTGGCAAGTGGCAAATGGAATCCCGAGACATATGAAGTTTTTGCTATAGTACAAAAGCCTGACTCTCGGATAAAAAGAAGCGGGGATAGAGAGGAAGACAAAAACAATGGCATTACTCACTTTAGTTTGAGAAGCGGAGACAAAGGAATGCTATTGAATGTTCAATTTGTTAGAGATGATTTGCCCGCACTCCAGGTCGCCAATTTGTTTTCGGATCAAGGTGCCAACAAGTTGGGAATACTGAGGGAAAAATATGATGCAACTGTTCAATTAAGAGGCACTGTGGCTTACAAGCCAGGAGCAGTTATATACATAAATCCCGATTCAATGCAGGACAACATTACATTACCTGAAATTGTTCAGAATCAGGCTGGATTTAAAGGTACCGGGTTAGCCAAAGATGTTCTGCCGCCCGTTGGGACGGGCAAGGTGGTTTCGGCTGCAAGGACTTTAGGACTCGGTGGCTATTTTGTAGTCATTTCAGTTGATCACGATTTTGGGGATCTTGGTTCGAAGCCCGACTGGAGGACAATTTTGAATACTAAGTGGCTCTCCTTCAAACATATTGGAGGACTGTCAAACGTGTGCGAGAAACCCAAAGATGAGAAGGATCTGGATCTCGACGACCAAAAATGTATTGACGAAGCAGAAGCCGCAGGATCCGCACCATCTGGAGAGCCAGCCCCCGCCTCATCTGGAGAGCCCGCGCCCAAACCCGCGCCCGCGCCGAAGAAACCAAGGAAACCGCTGCCCGACTTCTCAGGTGCCAGCGACTAATTGGACTTAATTTATGGCAAAGAATACAAAATTAAATAGACGAAACATAAGGAACAGAAATAGTTCAAGGCAGACCTTTAACCTAAGAAAAAAATATTTAAATGAGACTGTTCCGACCAGTGAGTTCGATAATTTCTTTGATTCGTCACGCACGCCATATTATGGAAAAGTCGATCATGATGGAAACGTAGTATACCCTTCTGAGCAGCATCTTATCAATGTAGCCAAAAATACTGATTTCGCCGCCGATACAGTATATACACTTAATTTTGTTGCAGACGCCTTCCACGATCTTCAGGATCATTTTAATAAAGCAAATCAGGCGGCTATATTAGCCAAAGACGCAAACACGGTCCACACAATTGTTCCAATTAACGGCTGGCAAAGTGTACATAGCAAACATGGTTATTATATTAAGGGGCTCTATAGCGTATTGGTATCTTCGTATCTTGAAACCCCAAACGAAGCGAATGGAGTGCTAAATGCAAGACCGAAGAATTTTGATCAATATATGGACTCGATCAAACATCTTTATAAAACAAAGGGATCTAGATATCCACTAAGCCGCTCATCTTATATTTTATCAAATAATTGTTCTCGTCATATTTCTGGTCTTGTGATAGAGATTTCTCCTTCGATAGATTATTCTGACGATGCATCGAAAAACTTTACATATATAGAAAGTTCAAATTTTACGTTTTATATGAATGCTCTTAAAAAATTTGGATTTATGGCAGACAAGGATTATCCCGGCAGAATTATAGCCGATCTGGGCTCACCAAAAATGCAATATTATATGTCTGTATACAACGTTACTTTTGACAATCTATTTGACATGTATTATTATAAAGCAAAAGATTATGATTATGATCTTATAAGCACATACCTAATGCAATTTTATATTAATTATACTGCGCTATACCCCATTATGTCGGAAACAACATCGCGCCGTGCGCCACGCCTCGCGCCCAAATATATTCATCACGAAGGGAATATCACATTCAACGATAATGCACCGATTTATACATCGTTTTATCGCTCGTGTATTTCCACAACAGAGACAGTTCAGAGAGAAGTGCTGTCCGATCTTGATATTGCAAATAAGTATAATCAAGATTTTTGGATTCCAGCATATATTGAGTTTTTAAACTATGAATTAAAAAATCCATTGAATGAGCACCAAATAGCGAAGACAATAAAAAATGCAAAAGATTTAAAGAAAAATGTTGACTTTGATGCTGCCATCGGTTATATTGGAGATAAGTTCAATTTTTATCGCTACCCCACAAGAGACTTGGCATTGGCAAATTATGAAAGTGTCAGAAGAAGAACATCTGGTACCACCACTACGACAAGTGCAACCCCGGCTTCACCATCCAATGGTGGAGGCGCTTCTGGTACTGGTGGGACCGGCGGCTACTAATAGGTGAAGTTTGCTTGCCCAAGCATTAGATGACAAACAACATTGTGTTGGTATTTACCACGATGGTAAATTGCTTTATGATTGCGACGAATTTGATTTCGACGCTATAAGTGCGACTTGGAATTATAATCCTATTTTCGCTCAAAACAACACTTTGATTGCCTCCCTGTTCGTGGGAGGAAAATCATTGAATGAGGTATGTCCCGATTTTCTAAGGCATCGCTGGGAGACAATCAACGCTCGTATGAGAGCATTCTACAAGTCATTTTCCACAGCAAAGATCTCTCTTGAACGGCATTGTTTCTATGATCTCGTGCCGCAACGGTTCCTTCTTGAGTATTGTGAGGTTAAGAACAAAATTACTGAATATGTTATAAAAACACATGAGACACCACAGAATTATGACTTTATGAGAAGGTTGGCACAATTTACATATAATATTAAGCAACAAAAGCTGAACATTGATTATGCGGAAATCGCCCGAGAAAGCCATCATTTCAAGACCAGAAACTTTTTTAAAAAAAGCAAGCACATAAAGCCATATATTTCATATAATATTTACGGTACCAAGACTGGTCGGATGACAACCTATAAAGGAAGCTTTCCAATGCTAACTTTAGACGCTGATTACAGATCTATTTTGAAACCTACCAATGATTACTTTGTCGAGCTTGATTATAATGCTGCTGAACTTCGCGTACTTCTTGGGCTAAGCGGAAAAGAACAACCACAACAAGATATACATCAGTGGAATATCGACAATATCTATCGTGGCAACATAGCCCGCGAGGAGGCAAAAAAGCGTATTTTTGCTTGGCTATATAATCCAAAATCTAAAGACTATTTGTCGAATCGATATTATAACCGAGATGAGGTTGTAAAAAAATACTTTAATGGAAAGCAGGTAGTCACTTGTTTTCATAGAACAATTGAAGCGGATAAACATCACGCACTAAACTATTTAATACAGAGCACCACAAGCGATCTGGTGTTATCCAGGGCTTTTAATATTGCAGATAAACTAAAGGGTAAAAAATCCTTTATTTCCTTCACGCTTCATGATAGTATTATCATAGACTATGATGACTGTGAGCGTGAAACTATTGGGGAGTTAATTAATATTTTTTCTCAAACCCCTTTTGGTAATTTTAAGGTTAATGTAAGTGCTGGGAAGTCATATGGCGCAATGCGGAGGATAGAATGGATACAATAATCGGTCTTGGAAAGGCTGGCTGTGCCATAGCGGAAAAATTTGCCCAATACCCTCAATATAAAATTTTTAAAATTGATAGCGAAAATTTAGACAAAAGCGACAAAAGGTCGCACCTCCTTAAGCGCCAGAATCATCCTGAAAAATATGAAAAAAATACCCCCTCTTTAAAAACGTTTTTCAAAGGCACAACAGACGATATTTTATTTGTGCTTTCTGGTGCTGGATACACATCTGGTGCCTCGTTGGGAATCTTACAACAATTATCTCATAAAAATGTTAACATTCTCTACATCAAACCTGATGTTGAATTTTTGGGTGAAATAAATACTTTTCAAGAAAGATTGGTCCGAAACGTTTTACAAGAATATGCCCGATCTCATGCCATTAGTCGTATTTATTTGATTGATAACAAGAGGCTTGAGACAATTTTGGGCGATGTTCCAATTATTGGATATTATGATAAATTAAACGATTTAATGGTGTCGGCAATTCATATGGTAAACGTATATAATCACCACACACCTGTTCATAAGACATCTTTTGAATCCAAAGAGACAGCATCAGTGAGCACGATTGGCATTGTGGACATAGATAGCGGAGAAGAAAAATTATTTTTTCCTCTTGACACCATCTCCGAAAAGAGTTATTATTATGCTATCAACTCAAACACGCTAGAGACTGATGGTAAACTACTACGGCGACTGACCGAGAGCATCAATAAAAACAGCGACAAAGATATCAGAGCAGCATTTCAAGTTCACTCTACGTCATATGAACAGAATTATGGCTATATAGTAGCCAACACAAGTCAAACAAATAACTAAAAAATAATATGTTAAAGAAAATAATAAATATCATAAAAAAATATTGGAAACGAGCCGCTATAATGATTGTCTTGGCAGCACTTGGCACGTTTTTGGCTGTCAATACATATAAGACCGGCTTTGAATTTGGACGAGTAGTCGGTCATTGCGAAATGGCATGCTCTGTTTTGGGAGCAGATTTTTCGGGATTTGAGTATGAAGGAACGTGCCAGTGCGAACAATCGGGCGGCTTCATTCTTAATATCCCCATTGATCATAATTTTTTTGATTAATTCCTTGACAACGTTACAAGGTTATGTTATATTATATCTTAGTAAAGCGAGATATTTATCGCTTTAACTCAAGGCAAAAGCCACAAATAAGGAGAAATAAAAAATGGCAATTAATATTGATAAAATGAAGCAGCGCAAGGCTGCACTAGATGGTAGAGGAGGTAACCGCGATACGTTCTGGCGTCCACAAGACGGCGAACAATGTATTCGTATTGTTCCTACCTCTGATGGAGATCCCTTTAAGGATTTCTGGTTCCACTATAATGTGGGCAACAATCCTGGTTTCCTAAGCCCGAAGAAGAACTTCGGTGAAGGTGATCCGTTGGATGATTTTGTTCGGAAGCTTTTTAACGAAGGCACCGAAGAGAGCATCAAGATGGCGAAGTCTCTAATGGCTCGTCAACGGTTCTTCTCGCCCGTTCTTGTGCGAGGTGAAGAAGAGAAGGGTGTCCGTATTTGGGGATATGGCAAGATGGTATATGAGCAATTGCTCAATCTTGTTCTTAATCCTGAATATGGCGATATTACCGATACTGAAACGGGAACAGATCTCGT
>Ga0098047_10000242_pt1 | contig 21850 bp, 16 predicted proteins | sample 12_taG_FD_92585 | JGI IMG/M metagenome (GOLD analysis project Ga0098047, IMG submission 92585) | Marine viral communities from the Subarctic Pacific Ocean - 12_ETSP_OMZ_AT15267 metaG | ecosystem: Environmental > Aquatic > Marine > Oceanic | place: Subarctic Pacific Ocean | collected 2015-01-16 | reverse complement strand
CCCCAGTTTTGGTATTTCTGCCGTTAAAATGTTTTTATCTTGCAGTGTAGCGGTCTGTGAACACCCTGTGGGAATGGAAAGGAAGTGGAAGAGAGGGGATGTGAGAGAGGATGGTATGGTGTTCTACAGATATCAGGCTACTGCGCGGAACGGCGAGTACTGGATGTCTCCTGAGATGTTTGCAACGCGGGTAACGCGGGATCAGGGGATACAGGTAGCCGCGCAAGGGCGCTACAGGGGGGATTTTTCACGTAGGGAGCGGAGAAATGCGCATATGAGGGAATGGAGGAAGAAGAATGCCGATTAGACACGACCCTTTTATGGACAAGAGGCGCAATCAGCCCAACAGGGCCAGTGTTGCGAAGAAGAAGGCGGCCAAGAAACGTTATAACAAACAGAGAACTTTGAAAAAACATAAACTAAAAGCCGAACAGGAGCTTGCTGACGTGAAACAGCAGGTCACACAGCAGAAGATACAGCTGACCACTGCTAAGAATAAGACACAGGAATTATTGGAGGCGATGGAGAAGGCTCCTACGCCAGCGGCCCAGCGGAAGATTGTGCTGGGGATGATCACGGAGTCGGGGCTCAATCCGCTCAAGGAGTTGCTGGACATGGCGAAGTGTAAGACAGGTAAGAATGCTCTGCCGCCAGATAAGCGCAGGGATCTGTTGATCAAGTTGCTTGAGTATCAGGCGCCAAAGCCCAAGAGTATCGATATTCAGGCGGATGTGAGTTCCAGCTTGACCATTAACGTGGTGGACTACGCGAATACGAGCCAGCGGCAGTTGAAAGAGGCTGACGAGGTGATCGATGTGCCAGAGGACAGTGAATTTGACGAATTTTTGAGCCCTGAGCAGATTGCTCAAAGGGAGAAACAGAAGGCCATTGACCTAGCGGTTGACGTGGCCATTAACGAGGAGGAACTAGAAGAGGAGAACTAATAATATGAGTGCAAAGACAATAGTAGATGTAAGTAAAGGATTCGTAAATGCTGAGATACCTGTTCGCGATAGCTACGGTATCGAGCGCAGGGTCCATGTCAGTGTCCTCCAGACGGAAGGGGAGAGGCTTATTACCGTCGAGGAGGCTACGCGACTGGTTACACAGGCAGTGGAGCAGGCGCTACGCGTGGACATTAAAGATCAGTAATGAACGTCCAAGTCCCAGCTCAAGGCTGGATACCTCGATCCTACCAGTTACCGTTCACGAAATACATGTGCCAAGACAAGCGGGGCCTACGGGCCGTGGTTGCATGGCACAGGCGTGCGGGGAAGGACCTGACGTCCATCAATATCATGGCGATCAAGGCGCTCCAGAGGAAGGGGCTGTATCTGTATATTGGTCCATTCAATAATCAGATCAGGCGTATTATCTGGCAGGGGCAGGACGGGGATGGTCGGAAGTTCTTGGACTTCATTCCTAGGGAGCTGGTCGTCCGTAAATCGGAACAGGAGATGAGCTTAACCCTATCCAATGGATCAATCATCCAACTGCTCGGGGCGGACAATCCTGATAAGTTGGTGGGGATCAATCCTGTGGGTATTGTGTTCTCGGAGTTCAGCCTGAGCGATCCTCAAGCATGGGTCCTGACGAACCCGATCCTTGCGGAGAATGGTGGATGGGCCCTGTTCAATGGGACGCCCCGTGGTCAGAATCATTTCTATGATCTGCTTCTGCGTGCACAGGCCGATAAGAACTGGTTTGCCAGCCACCTTGGGGCATTGGACACGAAGGCTATTACGCCAGAGGATCTGCGCACGGCGCGGAAGGAGGGCAACAATGAAGCACGGTTCCAGTCGGAGTTCATGTGCTCGTTCCACACGCCGATTGAAGGGGCTTATTATGGTCCGATCATGTCTCGACTGTATGCGAAGGAGCAGATTGTTCCGACTATTCCAGTGGAGCCGTCCCTCCCTGTCCATACCGCATGGGACCTCGGGATGGATGACTCGACCAGTGTCTGGTTCTTCCAGATGTTTGGGCGGGAGCTAAGAATTGTGAACTATCTGGAGAACTCGGGGGAAGGGCTCCCTTACTACGCACGTGAGCTGGACCGATGGGCCATCTTGAACGATGCGAGCTACGGGAAGCATTACGCGCCGCATGATATTGCTGTGCGTGAGATGGGAACAGGGCGTTCCCGTTTGGAGACTGCGCGGAAGCTTGGTCTGCGCTTTACCAAGGTGAAGCGGATGAGTGTGCAGGACGGGATTGAAGCGGTGCGTCAGGTCCTGCCGACCTGCTGGTTCAGTGAAGCAGAGTGTCATATGGGCCTTGAGCACTTGAAAAGTTACCATAAGGAGTTCGACTCAGCACGGAACGTGTTCAAGAAGACCCCTGTGCATGACGCTGCCTCGCACGGCGCGGACGCGTTCAGAACTCTTGCTTGCGGACTGAAACAAACGAAGGGCGAGAATGATGCCAGCACTCGGAAGAATTCCCAATACAAGGAGGTGGACGTATCTCTATAACGTCCCCAGTCGCCCCACCCACCGACCTGACCCCCATGGACAGGGCAGTGTTCCTGTACCGTAGCTTCGGGGAGGACTTCGTTGAGTTGCTGGACCATTATATCAGCTCCTATCCCGAGGCAAAGCGGTACACGTTCTTTGGTCCAGGCTACATTTTATTGGCGCATGAGGAGACCCGATGGGACCCCTGTTCCAATGACCCGCGGAAGCGGGAACCATACTGGTACGTGGTGTACGCGAGTTCCACCGATGAGAACGCAGGGGAACTTTTTGCTCGGTTGATGCCTTATCACCTTGACTATGTTGGGTTTTCCCGCCATGCAAAGGATAAGAAAAGGGCAATGCGTTTATTGCCGACCAAGAGACTTCGCAACCTAATGAATCGCCATGGCATCAAAACCAAGTAGACCGAAACCGCCCCCTCCACCTCCTCCTCCACCTCCTCCTCCAGCGCCAGTGGCACGGCAGCCTATTAAGCAGGCGAAGAAAGCGGCCAAGGTGGTGAACCCTACTCAGGTCCAGCGGGCCAAGAAGACAACACCCGCCAGCACAACGGCGGACAAAAAGAAGAAATCTCTAGGAAGTGGCCTCTAATTTTCAAATGACCCCCGAGCGACTCCGTCTGGCCGATAGGCTGGAAGAGTTGCGCATGCTCCGTTCTGGGATTCAGCCTGTGCTGGAGTCCGTCCAGCGGCTGGTTCGCCCAAATGGTTCGGCTTTTGACAATTCGTCGAAGCAGGGGGGCATGGCTCAGGAGGACGGCTCCAAGTACAAGTTCGACGATACTGCTGTATGGGCGAATCAGATGTTTGCCAACGGTATGTGCAGCTACTTGATGCCGAAGTCCTCACGTTGGGCGTACCTGAAGCCCGCGGGCAAGCCGAGTTCTGAGCTCACAGACGAGGAGCTGATCTACCTTGAGCAGGTCTCTGATATGATCAGCCATAGCTTTGCGCTGCCCAAGACAGGGTTCTATGAAGCAGGGCATGAGGTCTACATGGATCAGGGTTCCTACGGTACAGCGATTCTCTACAACAACCGCTCTGCGCGGGGTTCCCAATATACCGCGGTCCCATTGTCCATGGGTCTGTTTGATACCAGCGATGACGGCGACGTGGATACGATGTTCTACATCAGGAAACTGCGCACCAAGGCCATGATTCAGGCGTTCCCTGATATTGTGAATGCCGAGGGCTTTGATCCTAGTCAGGGTGATCGCACGTACAGCTTGGTCTATTCCGTTGAGCCGTCCCGTGATGTTCGTGCGAAGAAGGGCGGAACCATTGGCGCCAACAAGCCATATCAATTTACATACTGGTGTGAAGAACTGAAAGATGTTCTTCAAGAAGGCACACTTAGCTATTTCCCGTTCATCGTTCCTCGCTGGGCCAAGTTGCCTGGCGAGGTATACGGACGCTCCCCTGCCATGACCTGTCTGTCTACTATCCAGATGGTGAACAAGATGCGCAAGGAGCTGATCAAGAGCGCGGAGATATCCAATGCACCGCCACTCACCGCGGAAGAGGATACAATCATGCTTCCGTTCAGCTATGGTAGCCGCCAGATGATCTGGCGCGAACCAGGGTCCCCTGCACCAGAGCCTGTGCTCTCAGGGAGCCAGCCGAACCTGACACAGGAGATGATTAATCAGGATCGCGACACTATCGTGAAGGCGTTCTTCGTGGATCAGATTATCCGTGACCAGAAGAAGGAACGACAGACAATTCTTGAGATTCAGGACGAGCGCGGACAGATGCTTCAACAGCTCGGACCGCTCCTGTCCCGTCAGGAGAATGAGTTCCTGTCCCCCTGTGTCGAGGCACAGTTTGATTTCTTGGATAAGTCCGACAAGCTCCCTCCTGTACCGTCCACTCTGGAGGGTCATGATATGGAGATTGTCTACACTAGCCCCGCTGCACAGGCACAATATTCTTCTGGGATGTCGAACATCTCTGCGATGCTTCAGGACATCATTCCACTGGCTCAGGCGAAACCTGAGATCATGGACAATATTGACGACAATGAGCTCTTCGCTGAAATCAGCCGCTTACGTAACGTCACGCGCCGTATCGTTAAGACCAAGGATGATGTGAATGCTGTACGCGAACAGCGTGCAGAGGCGGAGCAGCAGCAGCAGACCATGGATAATATTCCAGGAATGGCGGGAGCCGCCAAGGACGTAGCCGATGCCAAGGCGACCGATCCTGAAGGAATTGGCCAGATGCTACAGCTTTAATGGGAAAGATTCTAAACACACTCGATAGACTTAAGAAGCGCCGCCAGATGCGGGAGGACCTCCAAGCAATCTTGGACACCCCTCACGGGGATCGCTTCTTCAAGCAATTTCTCAAGGATTGTGGCGTGACCCGTTCGCGGTTCAGCCTCGACCCTTATGAAATCACGGCAGCGGAGGCGACTCGTCGCCTTGCGATGTCATACCTACACCTGCTGGGGAAAGACGATCCGCAGCATCTAATCAACATCATAGAAGAGGAACAATAACATGCTACTAAGACCACGCACACCACTATTTGAAGAAGAGCCCCCAGCAGGGGGTATTGGCGGAGGAGGTGGAACACCTCCTGCTGAAGGAACCCCTCCCGCAGGAGGAACCATGGACTTCTCGTCCGAGGACACCTTCCGCGCGTTCGTTGGCTCATTGCCCGCAGAACAACAGGAGCTTGGGATGTTCAAGGACACCAAGACCTTTGGCTCATTGGTTGACCAGACAATCAATGCACAATCTGCCCTTGGCAAAAAGCGACTCGAAGCGCCCAATGAGAACTGGGGCGACGACGACTGGACGAACTTCTACTCGAACATCCGTCCAGAGACAACTGATGGCTATGTCTTTGAGGAGAGCTATGACGTCACAAAGGGCGAGGAAGTCGTGAAGCACAGTCTCTCTGAGGGAGATGTCACAGAACTTCGCACGGTGGCTGACCAACTGAACCTTTCCCCGCAGCAGGCGAAGCAGCTCGGTGAAATCTGGGCCAATCGATCCGTCGGTGCGGAAGGTACCCTCTCAGAGCAGATCAATGAATCTGTGACCGCGCAGCAACGCGCACTCCAGAACGAGTGGGCGGACAACTATGAGCTCAACCACAAGTCTGCGAACGAGGCATTTGAGATCTTGGCCGAGAAGGTGCCTGAACTTCGCGACCTTGTAGCATGGTCTCCTATTGTGGAGAACCACCCAGGGATCATGAAGCTGTTCCATACACTGGCGCCTCTTGTACAGGACGCTGGCATGGTCGGTGGCCGACAGGGAGGTGGATTCGCAGGGGACACTGTGGCAGGCGTTCAGGCGCAGATTAAAGACTTCGAGACGCAGAACGCTGAACTTTTGATGACCGACCCCAATGCTTTGTCCATCGCGGACAAGTTGAAGCGGGAGGACATGTTGAAGCAGCGTACCGCTCTTTATCAAAAACTTCACCCCAAAGCATAATCTACGGTTGACTCCGTGATCTTTTTAGGGCTGTCTCCTCTATAGAGACAGCCCTTTTTTGGGTCTCTGGAAAGCTGTATCAGCCGCTGGTAACGTAAGACTAGAAGAGTCCGAAAGGGCAGCTCCTCGAAACAAACACATTCGCAGAGCACGGTGCTCTACGAGCAACTTCTATTAAATTATTTTATTATGAACCCAGGAGTCCCTGAATCCATTGCAACCAATTACGTGAATCAGTTTCGCGAAGGTTTCCAAAAAGCGTTCCAGCAAACAGAGTCGAAGCTCGACCCTCTTGTTGAACATGAATCTCAAGCGTCCGAATACCAGTATTGGGACCGTATCGGTGAAGCCGAAGAAATGCAGGAGGATAACACCCGTTATGGTGACAATCCTGTATCTGAGATCCCTCACGATCGTCGTCGCATCGGTCTCAAGTCTTACGACTTGGGTAAGATCATCGACGAGAAGGACCTCATGCGCGTCATCACTGACCCGAAGAATCCTTACAGCACTTCCATGCTTGCCTCTGGTAAGCGTAAGCGCGATGACATCATCAACGAAGGCTACTACGCTCCCGCATACACAGGTAAGTCTGGTGACACAGTAATTGAATACTGCGTGGCACCTGATGACCTCGACAGCACCACGATCACCGTCGGTGAGGTCAGCAACGGCTCTTCAAACAAGATTGCCGCAACAGCTGGCCGATATACACTCAAGAGCGGTAATTACGAGGGTGCCTCCGTCGGTTCCAACTTCACCCTTTCGGGTACTCCTGGAACATACGGCCTCACAATCGATAAACTCAAGGCGATCCGCACCACGATGCTCCGCCTCGAAGCTATCGACGAGAACACTCAGCTTGACTGTGTGATGACATCGTACCAGTGGGAAGAGCTCTTGCAGTTCGACGAGATCATCAATGCAGACTACTCTATCAAGAAGAGTCTTGCAGACGGTAATCCAACCAATATCCTTGGTTTCAACTTCAAGATGAGCGAGCGTATCCCACTTGTGGGTGACGAGCGCCGCATCCGTGTCTCGCTTCCACAAGCACAGAAATTGACAATTGGCCAAGAGCTGGTTGGTGATATCTGGCGCCTGTCTGGTAAGAAGAAAGCTCCTTACATCTACTACAAGCAGACCATCGGCACTTCCCGCATGTGGGGTGAAGTTGCTGGTGAAATCCGCTGCACAGAGGCGTAAGCTCATCCTTAACCCAATATCATAAAATATTATGGCTAGTATCGTTTACTCCGACGCCTCGACCGAGCTTACTCAAGTTCGTGGTCAGGGCCACAATCCGCTCAGCCCCGTCGATGACGGTGCTCGCGTTCGCATCAAGCGTTTCTCCTACACTGCCACTGGGGCTGTCACCGCAGGTGCAGTGCTGGAAGCAGTCGAGCTGCCGTCTAAAGCTGTCGTTGTAGAGACTGTTCTCAGTTCTCTCTCTGTCAGCAATTCTGCGGAAGTCGAAATTGGATACGCAACCAAATCCGCACCTACCGACGACAACTCGGATGCCTTGCTCGCAGCTACAGCTGCCGCAGGTCTCTCCGCAGCTGGCGAACGCGGCGTGGAAGTTGGTGAAGGCATCCAGACAGTGATCATCACTACTTCGGTAGGTGATCTCGCTGCTGACGACACTCTTACAGGATACATCCTGTACGTGGTTAATACCTAACAAAACCCGAGGGCCCGTCTTGGCATGGGCGGGCCCTCACCCTTTTTATGGCAACCGAGCTTGAGATCGCAAACGCCGCCGTCGCTGAAGTCGGTGGACACGAAACAATCCTTGACCTAAATGAGTCCTCTGCTGAGGCCAAGGTGGTCAAGCCTGCGCTCGCTCGCGCCATTAAGTATATCGCGTCAAAATGGGACTGGCCTGTTGCACGCAAACGTGAGCTCCAAGTAGCTGACGTCACTTTTTCTGGCGACTCCCGATATGGTTTTCGCTTTTCCAGCAAGGCCAATGGCACATGGCGCTATGAGACTGAAGATGGTAGCATCCTCACAGACTTTGCCATTGAGAACGGCTATGTCTACACGAACGTGGAGAATACGTACTTCCGCTATACAGACGTGGAAACAACTGATGTTACCACGTGGCCAGAGGTGCTGACACGTGTTCTTGAATACTACTTAGCTGCCCGTATTGCCGTCCCATTATCCGCAGGAGAAGGTACGCGACAAGAGATGGATGCCCTTTGGCGACAAGAGCTGAAAGATGCTAAATCCCAATTTTCCCGACAAGGCCCGCCGCAGACCTACATGAGCGATGCCCAGTCACAGTTTATTGAAGCGCATCAAGGTAATGGCATCATATAACCCAATCACCACAGATTTTACAGGCGGCCTCATGGGACCGTATATGCGTGGTCGCCTTGACGTTGATAAATTCAACAAAGGGCTTCAACGTATAGAGAATTTCATACCGTCGATCCAAGGTCCCGTGAAGTATCGGGAAGGGTTCGAGTGGATCGAGGATTCTGTGGAGGGAAATGTTAAGCTGATTTCGTTCTCAATTAACAATGAGAATCGATTCCTCCTGCGATTGTCAGAAGGCCTGCTTCATGTATATACTACCGACGGCCTGTTGCTTTATGTTCGTGAGAATGGCGTCGATGGTGTGGATATTCCATACCTTGACTCTGAGATTCCAGATGTCCGCTATTCACGCGAAGTGGAGAAGATGGTGTTCACGCACACGAACCACCCGCCGTATGAGCTCTCTGCCAATACGGTCTTTGACTCGGTGGCATTGTACTCTACAGAGACCGACCCTGCTCCTGATAATTTTCGCCTGTATTCCACAGAATCCGATGAGAGCAATCTCGCACTGTTCGCGGGCTCTGCTGGTTCTGAGGGGCTGACGCCATGGACTTTCAGCAAGGTGGACTACACGTCCCACCCTTTCCAGAAGATCGACACCTCCGATGTTGTCATGCGAATTGACCCCTCCGTTGAGGTGGTTCGTCTCACATCTACACTAGAGGATTTCAATTTTACTGCGCAGGAGATCATCGACATGGAAACGGTTCCGTATTACACGGAATACAAGGTAGCCAACCAATGGGCCCTTGGACGTATCCTGACAACCGCAATCAATCCAGACGTTCCAGATCCTTCTGGAACCACCTGCTACGTTGATCCAGTGGATTCTGTAGTAAACGTAGAAGATCCCTCTGTTCGGCTGTTTGCACTAAAAGGCACAGGTGCCGACAAGTGGCAGAGCAACGATAGGGTTCCTGATGACAAGTGGCATGTCCGTGCGGATGCAGCTATCTTTGAAACATCTCACATCGGTGCATGGGTCCGTATTGGTGGGGATAAGCTCTTTACGAACGTGTGCGAACCTACTGTTCGTCCTACCGACTCGGAATTCTCTTCCCAAGACGGTCTTACCCGATGGTTCTATCTGAAAGACTACCGTGGTGTGGAAGATCATCCAGTGGACTTTATATACAATACGCTCAAAAGTTCCAACTATGAAGCAGGAAGCACCTATGAGGTATATGAGTGGAGCACATACACGGAGTTCAGCGTGGATGCTCCCGAGGGAACTCCCCGAGAGCGCTATAAGCTCAAAGAAGGCGGCAGCTCTCCTCGATTCATCATGGACTACCAGATCACGGAGGGACTTGAAAATGGTGCAGAGATAACAGGAACGGCCACTGGTTCCATCGTAGCCAACATGTCTACCCAGAAGCAGTTCGACGTATTTGAAGCGGACGAGACTCAGGTGGTTGTGAAGGACACCAATCTCCGAGCCACAACAGGCACTGTCTCAGTCTACGATCTGACTAATGATCGCGACGGGCTCGCCTCTCATACTACTACACTTTATGCCAGTAAAAACGTATTCTCCAACACCCGCGACACGGGTCGTTATTTCTTTGGTAACTTGGTTGATAAGTGGGTGCTTCTTCGCATCACTTCTACTCAGTCTACTAGCGCCACGTGTGACGTCCTCTCCGACATTCCACGGGACGCCCTTACGGGTGAGATCAATAACAACGGTGTGTTCACCGAATATCGATGGGGGGCATGGTACGACAATAACTGGCCTGTCGCAGTTTCCTTTTACGAACAGCGACGAGTGTATGCAGGGTCCAAGAATGACCCCAATCTGGTATGGCTTAGCAGTACCAAGGACGACAGTGATTTCCGAACAGTGGAGTCTGATGGTACCGTATTGGATACCACAGGAATTACTTACCCCCTCGGAACATCCTCTACAATTATTCGGTGGTTGGAATCGGGTCCCACCTTGATTATAGGGACAGAATCGAACGAGTGGCAGCTGAGACCCAATGAGTTCTCAGCTGCCATTACTCCGAAAAATATCCGAATCACGCAAGAGACCTCTATTGGCTCGACCCAGCAGGGTATGCGCGTAGGTGCATCAGTGTTCTTCCCGCATATCAGTGGCCGAAGCTTCTCTGAGTTCATCTTTGATTTCCAGTCTCAATCTTTCGATACGAAGACCACTACGAAACTGGTACCTACTCTTTTCGACAATGATCCTATCATCTCATTCTCGTATCAGGCAAATCCGCATGCTGTGTTCTGGATTGTCACAGAAGCGGGTCGGCTGATTACACTCACTTACCGCAAGGAGGATGACTACTACGCATGGGCGGAGCATACCACTGACGGTACTTTCGCGGAGGTGGAGGTCGTTCCTAAAGGGGACACAGAGACTTCCGAGGATCAGGTATGGGCGGTCATTGACCGTGACGGGCTCCGTACCATGGAGCGTATGCACGCGTCCTTCATCGACACGGGGGAAGATAATTATAAGCCGAATGCAGCATTCCTCGATTCATATTCTCGCTACCCTGATACAGGCTATCACGAGACTCCGAGTGTAGTCATACCTGTACCAGATAGACTACTTGACGAGGAAGGTTGTGTGAGAACGGTCATCGACGGTCTGGACTACGGGTGCCTCCCTGTCCTAAACAGCCGTGTAACACTGCCAGAAGGCGTGACAGTTACCAAGTATTCTCTGGTCGGACTCCCTTATACAGGGGTGCTTCAGGGGAACCCACTCGGCATAGAGACACGCGGCGGTAATGCCTATGGGCAGATCACCCGCTACGTGAAGCAGTGGTTCTATCTGTTCCGTAGCCTCGGATTCAAACAAGGCTTCACAGAAGAAGGGGCCCTTGATATTACGAAGCATCTGGATGATGCCCCTGACGGAGAATCACCCCCGCTGTTCACTGGCTTCACCAAGGAAAAAACATTGCCTTCATCGCAGTATGCAGTGGACAAGGTTCCAATGCTTATCCAAGATCAGCCTTATCCACTCACAGTCATCTCAGCAGTAACGGAGGTCGAAGTAAAATAGTATGTCAGACCCAGTAACCACAATGCTCGCAGTATCTGCGGTATCTAGCCTCGCATCTGGCGCGGTAGGATACCTCGGTGCCCAGAATGCTGCGGCACAGGCGGAGAATCAAGCCACTGCTGCTGAGCAGATGGCTGCCTACAATGCGCAGATCGCCCAGAACAATGCGGTAGCTGAAGCAGGGGACCAATCGTTCCAAGCTTCTGTGGCTCAGTTCAATGCAGCGGACTCTGCTCAGACCCGCTCCAAGGCACTACGGGACCAGCGCACACAGACGGCGCAGCGCATGGCGAAGGCTGAGGCCAAGGGCGCTCGCACAGGGACCTTCGATTACAGCTTTGACGATGTCCTTCGCTCGGATGCCCTTCTTCTGGAACGTCAGGAAGTGGAAATACTTTCAGGCGGTGCCCAAGAACGCTATCAATTCTCCAAAGAAGGTGAACTCGCAGAGATGCGCTCCAAGCGAGCACTTGAAACAGGGCGCACGCAAACAGGTCTCATTCTCGCGGAAGGACGTAATCGCGCCTCCGCATACAGAGGGCAGGCTTCCTCCGCACGCATCGGCGGTTATGCCTCGTTCCTCGGTGGCGTGGCTCAGGGCGCCTCTACAGGCTCACAGGCATGGGATGCGTGGAAAAATAGATAACAATGGCTATACGACTCGGACACTCTACTCAAAAAGACACGCAAGCTTCCGCTGCTTCCTTCGGCCTCGGCCTAGACCACGGCGACGGTGGCGCACGCGCTATACAAGGAGCACTGGGTCAGGTTGCTCACGGAACCAAGGAGATTGCGGGGAACCTTGAGCGAAAGGATCGTGCTACGCAGGAGGGAAACAGGAAGCGTAAGGGTGCGAAAATGGAAGCCACTTGGAACGAGATGATCCGTGAGGGCGATCTTCTCGTAAAGCAGAAGGAATTTGGTAAGCTGGCAAAGCACAAGGAGATGATGAAGGCATGGTCTGAGAATGCCCATGTCAACGATGTCCAATTCAATACGGACGGGGATACTTCCGTTCGTGACGAATACGCCAATCCTATCAACGAACATTTCAAGACGGACTATGATCGCGTAGCCCATGACTATGACATGGCCAGCCTCACTGGAGCCATGGTCCATGAAGCAGAGGTCATAATGGAGCGGTCTGGGACTATACTTGAAAGGGATGTCGCGGCCAATTCAGTGTCGTCTAAGACAGGAGAAGGGATTACTGATCACTTGGGGATCTACTTTCATAGCGGCGCTTTCGCGGAATCAAATCCACAGGCGCAAGAAATTTACGTAGCCAAGGGCACTGAGCAGATGGGTGCCTATGTGGATGCTATGCGCTTCGCACAGGAACGTAACCCGAACATTGCAGATGCGCAGCAGCAGCTCAAGGATGCCTCCGAGCAGGTGCGTGAAGCCAAGTGGATGGGCGTGGACGCACAGAATGCCATGCTTGACCGTCTCGGTATCCAGTTTAAGGCCATCGAGAGTGGTCAGTCGGTTTATCGAACATTGAACGACTTCGGTCAGGCAGGTGGCGAGGCCGCTTCCTCTGGATATGCAGACAGAAACATGGACACTATTACGCAGCAATATCTCGCTGCGAAGAAGGTAGTTAAGCCTCTCTCAGACGAAGATAAGAACCTTGATTCTTCCTACTTAGCTTATGGTATTCAGGCAGCCATGAACGGCTCAGAGCAACGTCAGTGGATGGTTGATAATCCTACAGGTAAGATCTCCGATCTTCCTGGGATCGACAAGAGCGTCCTCAACAAGGTCGATAGGGGTGACATGAACAACGTCCTAGCGACACGTAATACTATTGTGAAGGCATATAAGGATGCCCGCGATAGGGGAGGGGCCATTGCCGCAGAAAGGACACTCTATCCGCATGCTGCAGGAGTGTTTCATTCAGCAGATGCCACCAGACGGGCCATGACGGACAAGCTTGCCGCAGGAGGTTCATTAGACGAGTCAGACAAGGCTACTCTTCGCCGCGAGGCGAGAACGGAAGCTCAGATCATGGGCCAGCTTGATCCTGCCCTTGGACCAGGAAGCTTGGTGCTGGGAGGGGATGCTATTATTGGTGCCGACATCGGGCTCCAGCTTGTGAAAGATAATCCTGAGAATGCAGGCGCTGCTGTGGATGTCCTAGTGGCTTCCAATGATGGCCTCGCCAGCGTGCCTTTATGGTCGGCGATTAATGGCGACACCACCGATCCAGACATGAAGGTATTTAAGTCGGTGGCACAGGCAAGGACAAGTATCGCGGAGGACGATTTCATGACGTCCGTAATCGCAGCCGCCGCAGGTCCTTCTGCTCGATCTTTGCTAGGGAAAGGATCTGATGCGGAGAAGATGTATGATGCCGTGTATGCCAAACTGACCAAGAAAAACGACTCCTTTAGCGTGATCACTGGTGCACATCAGGCATACGCTAGAGACTATGGTTCCCCTGACGAGGCCATAACATGGGCAACTTACGAGCAGCATGCTATTGCGAAGCTGGTCAGTGAACATGGTTCAGGGCAATCTCCTGACTGGTATATTAATGAGGCAAAGAAGCATATTAACGGTATGGCTCGCGTATATGAAGGCAGCGATGGACGACGTGTCATGCTCTTCAGGAACGCAGTAGACTCCCTTGGAGAACAGGGTGTCCAGATACATGCAAGTAGGGTGTCTGCATACATGTCTGAGCTAGGTGATCGAAGCGGATCAGAGATGCTTCTGTATGGTTTTGATACATCTACTCCCAGTGAGGAAGGAGGCACTGCACCGAGCGATATGCATATCACCCAAGAAGAAGCCACTGATATGATGTATCACTGGGCTGGTGAATATGTTAAAGAGCACTACAACAATATCGTGGAGCAGTGGGCGGCTGGCCTAAAGAAAGGGGGCTACGCAGAAAGTGAGGCTGCTCAAGAGCAGATCCGTAAAGATTATCCTCCTGAGCTTCTTCTTCGTGAGTTTAAACTAAGCACAGAGATGATCTCACCTACTACCAAGGAAAGGGAGATGGCCTTCCTGATGCCTCAGATCAATCTTGGAGGCGTATCTTCAGGGTATCAGACAGTGAAGATGGATAGCTCCCGTGGTGCAAAGGGGCAGATGCCTAGTCGTGGAGTGTTCGCCCCTGTGGATGAGATGCTCAAGAAGATTCAGGACCCTGCTATGCATAAACTATACCGTGAACAACGTGATGAGATTGAGAGCCGCTTGTGGAAATATCAGGTTGAGCGTCCTGCGAAGGATGCTGCACGCGCAGTTAAAGCTAAGACAGCCTCTGCTGCACGTTTCACTAGGAAGCATGGCAACATACAAGGCATTATGGGTGCTCTCGACAGAGTGGAAGACTCCGTCAAAGAAAAACTTGGATTTTAATATATGGGATTCGTCGGAACAACAGAAGCGCGGCTTGAGAGAGAGTCGAAATGGAACACTCCAGCCACTCCGAAGTTTGGATTCATCCAATCTTCGCTGGCAATTATGGAACGTGGAGCAACCACGGACTCTGTCCTTGGTGCAGGGGCTTCCTTATCTCAGGAGATTGGTCTTCGTGTAGAAGCAGGTGTCAACAAGGAGGAGGGTCTCACAGAGGAGCAGTTCTACGGACGCTACGGTGAGAACACCTCCATGAAGTTCCAAGAAGACACTCCTAGACGCGTATGGGACTACCGCCGTGACCGCGCCACTGAGCTCTTTTCTAAGGAGATTCGCGCAGCAGAGGCTGGAGGTGTCCGACAATTTATTGGTGGCTCCATCGGCAGCATGGCTGCCGACGCTCCCTTGATGTTCGTTCCGTTCGTTCCTGTGCTCGGAAGGGCTAAGGCAGCAGGTCGTGCAGTTAAGGCGGGGAACACGTTGAACGCTGCCAAGTTTGGGCAAGGACTTAAATCCGAGATATGGACAGCTACGAAACAGGTGGCCACTGCGGGTGCCCGTCAAGAGACATTGGAGAACGCCTTCATCTACACGGCGGCACAGTATCGCAACAGTGACGAGTATGGCCTATTGGACCTTGCTGCGGACACAGCTCTCCAGTTCCCTATCCGCACAGCCTTTGGCTCAAACTATATTCGCAAGACAGCGAAACATCTGAAGATGAACCGTGACCTGCTACAGGCACGGGCATCGATCCAGTCGGCTTATGCCAATGGTGACGTGGGCCATGTTACACAGGTTCTGGCGAAGTATGATAAGGAACTGGACCTTGTGGTTAAGTCCGATGAGGAGATCAATGAGATCGTGTCTCGTGGTGCCAATATCACTCCTGAAGAAGGCAAGCGTGTTACACAGTTCCTGATCGATAACCAAGAGAAGGTATGGCTCAAGTGCATGTCTCAGGTGGTTCCTTTTGATGCACGCCTCGCTACAGAGCCAATGAAGCAGAAGCACCAGTCCGAGGTTATGGAAGCGGTGAACAAGGTCATGGAAGGCCGCCGTGATGAGCTTTCCAGTGAAGAGCTCAAGTGGGTCACTGAAGCAGATGCCGACGTCCAGAAGGCACTCCAAGATCTGATCATCCGTTTCGACAAGGACATCAAGCCGATTGGTCCCGATGGTAAGCCTGTTGTTGATACTGCAGGGGAAGCTGATCCTTCAAGATATCCTGACCGTGAAGAAGCGTCCGAAGCGTCCGATGCAGAGATGTGGGCAAGAACACTTACTGACGGGGATAATGTGTTTTTCGATGGGAAGGACAAGTCTGCCACAAATCTATTGGCTTTCCTTGATAAATATCCCGAACGCATCCCTGCGGACAAAAGGGAGGCTGTTCGTAGTTTTCTTCAAAAACAAGCCGCATATGATTCTCGTATCGAAAAAGGATTTGATGCAGAATGGGCCAAGGAACTAGACGACAATTTTGAGTCGAAGAAATATAAGGGCTATGCAGATTCTGCGGCGAACGTATATGCGCTTAACCGCATGGAGGAGCTGTATCCTGATGAGATGGAGGCGCTTAATCTTGGTGGTAAGTCTGCTCCAGTGGAACCACAGGCACGGGGAAGAAAGAAGCGTCCTCGTAGAGAGATTTCAATGACTCGTCGCCGTATGGCAGAGAAACGTGTGTCCCTTGAAGAGGAAGCGTCCTCTCTTCGCAGCCATATCAAGACACTTTCAGGAAGTAAGAAGAAATCCAAGCAAGGGACACTAGCCTACCTTGAAAAGCAGATCAAAGCCCTTGATGAGTTCAAGAGCCGTGTCCCTGATCGTAAGAAGGTTCCCCGTAAGCAAGGTGAAGCGAAGGTTAATCCAGAGGTCAAAGAAGCAGAGGATCTCCTTGGGCTTACCGAAGAACTTCTGTCCCTTGCGAAAGAGGCGAGAAAAGATTCCCGTAAAGTTTATGCAGGTATACGGACGCTTCGTGAGAAGGTCCGGAAAGCGGAGAAGAAAGCTGCTGAGGACGCTCAAGACCTGTCAGCATCTTCTAGTAAATTATCAGAATCCGAAGAGATCGCTGTTGCAGTAGACAGGCAAGCAAAACGTCGTGTGGCTGCCTCCCGTAAACGGGTTGGTGACAGGACACTGGAACTTGAGAAACTTTACGAGAAATCAGAAGCTGACAGGACACTGGCGGAGAAGAAGCGTATTAAGGAGCTTGAAAAGGCTCTTGATCAAATGGAGCTTACTCTCAAACATAATGAGGAGTCTTACGCACGGACACAGAAGGCACTTCCTAAGGCAACACGCGCCACGGAGCGCTCAAGAAAGAAGAAAGCTGACGACACTGAGCTCAAAGCACTTCAGCAGGAGCTCCGTGATCTTGAAAGCGATCCTGCGGTCAAGGACGCTGAGAAGATACAGAAGGAGGTCGATAAGTATGAGAGCGACGTTGTCACGTATCGCCAGTATCTTGACGATGCCAAGAAAGGCGAGATTGCTCCAGAACCTGAAGCACCCGTCCTTGATCCCGTATTTACTGGAACAAGGCCCACTGAACCACGCGCCCCATATCGCCCAGCGCCCACACAAGAGAAGATCGCACAGACTATCAATGATGCGGAGCGCTCGGTGGACCCTAAGAAGGTGGCAGCAGAGAAACGTGATCCACAGGTCAAGGAGGCCACTGATACACAGTCCAAGGGAGCAGCAGAGCAGAAGAACTTTGATACCAATCCTGTAGCAGCACTGAAACAGCGGATTGATGCTATCCTCGACCCTGTCGTTGCTCGGTTGCTTCATGAGCCGTTGGATGCTAAGGCAGCAAAGACCGATGTGGCAGGAAATGCTGTCACCGATCAGATGTCCCGTAAGCTTGAGCTTCTAGAATATCTTGAGTCAAAGAACTTCAAGAAGGACGATCCAATTTACAAGGAGTATGAGAAGCTGTTTGATGACATCTTCTCGTTCTACGGCTATATGAACTCTCAGCGCAAGCAGTCTACGAAGGTTCTGAAAGACCTTCGTAAAGGCAAGCCGATCAAAACCAAGCTCTCTGACAGCATGTTCATGCGCCTGTCTCAGATGGTCGCTGATGGAGAGTCTGACCTCTCGATTCTGTCGAAGATGGATGAGCTTATGCACGAAGAGCAATTGGCCTTCGCTATGAGATCGCTCCACGACTTCAATGTCCGTCAGCGTCATGACGGCATGCGCGGCAAGGAACCTTCTACAGTGCTCAAGTATCTCCAGTCCTATATGGACGGGACGTTCCGCTCCGAGAAGACAGGGGAGAAGCGCCGCACGATCCATGTGCACTCTTCCGTGGATGCACAGATCAAGGCACAGATCACACTGGATCAGATGCCTATCCTCGAAGTGCTCCATGAGACAGGGTTCTATGATCTCTTCATGGGTGCTGTCACAGGGAAATATACCGACGCCTACCGCTTCGATAAACTTTCGACAGTGGCGGATCAACGTGCACGCGAAGTCTATGGTGAGAATCTTGAGAACGCGTCCAACGCGTTCATTGAGGATCTGATGGCATATGCTAAAACAGGGCAGGTTCCTGTATCATGGAAGGACATTCCAGAGTTTGAAAAGATCGCTAAGATATTCAAGGAAGTCCCTGAGGCACAGATGGGCATGCTTAATAAGGCAGGCGCTAATATCCACATGCTCGACGAATATTCTGGTATCTCCCATAGATGGGACGAGAACACGATCAAGAAAAAGGGATATCCTTACTTCTATAAACGCATGGTGGAGGATGTGGACTGGGTCGCCACCGAGAAGATGCATGGTGGCAAGCTCCACAAGAACCTGAACGATGTCGAAGCGGCACGTAAGCGCCGTGCGGAAGGGATGCCTGCGGAGCCCACTGAATGGGTGGACTGGGACAGAGATGCTTTCCTCAGAGGCTGGTTCACGGAACTGGGCAGGCCCACTCCAGACATGGATCATGCCTCCATGGACATTGCTCGTTCGATGTCCAAGTCACGTCGCGTGATCCTCAAATCAGACAAGGAGGCGGGTGTTCTCAAGGAGTTCAGCGGCCACAAGAACCTTGGTCGCCTGTATATTGATCAGGTTCGCTACCGCTCCGAAATGATAGGTGTCGCCAACGCCCTCGGCAACCAGCCGATCCCGAACTTTAACAAGGTCATGAAGTCCCATGGCATTGAAGCAGGGATCAATACCACACGGGAAGGCTGGTTCAAGGACGAGCGTCACGCACATGCAGTCCGCCACCTTTCGGATACAGTCCGCATGGCCACAGGTGCTCTCGACAATCCTGTGGACAAGGACCTTGCGCACCGCGCACGACAGGTCCGTGAGGTCTCGAACATTCTCTACCTTCCAAAGGCAGGTATCTCCGCACTGAACGATGTCCCAGGAATCACTTCGACCCTGAAATATCAAGGCGTGAATATCGGTATGTTGGACATGAGGTTCTGGGCGAGCTATATTAAGAACATCGCCCGACGGTTCAACGGGAACAGGGATGAGATGAGCCACTACTTCCTCTCGGAAGCAGCAGGCATGGATTCGTTCTTGAACGCACAGTCTGCACGTTTCTCTGTTTCAGAAGGCTCAACGGGAGGGGATCTGATCTCGAAGCTCAATGAGGCTCTGTTCAACATGAACTTCCTGAACTTGATCACGGCTGCGGGTCAGGACACCTACATCGATCTGCTCTCCATGGACATGGGACGTCAGATCGCAGGGCTCAAGAAGGGCGATCAAGCATGGCACAGTCTTAACGACTTCGGATTCTCTCCGCAGGAGATTGCTGATCTTGGGAAGTATGTAGGAAAGACCGCCGACGGCGTCGAGCGTATCTCCTCCAGCATGGTCCCTGATCCAGAGCTCTCTCGGAAGCTCCGCGAGTATCAGATCTTCTACATGAACAATGCTGTGATCACCCCTGACCTCGGAACGCAGGCCACTGTGCGCATGGGTCAGCAGGATGGAACATGGCGCGGTGTTGCTGCCCGTAACACGCTTCAGTATATGTCCTTTCCGATGGCGACCTCGAACATTCACTTTAAGCGCTACATCCATGGTTATAACGAGTCCCAAGGATTCAATACGCGCACCCGTATGATGGGCCATATGAGCGGCTGGATCGGTGGTGCCATGGCTATGGGCTATGTCTCTATGGTCCTGAAGGATCTCGCAGCAGGACGTGAACCGATGCTTTTACATAACATGACTGCCGCTGGCATTGGCCGCGTCTACAATTCCTCGGGAGTTGGCGGCGTCCTTGACCCACTGCTCGGCGGGATCATTGAGCGAGAGGTTCCTGTTGCACCTCTCGTCACATTGCCACTCGAAATCTTTGGGGCAGACAGTGGTGCACAGGCACTACATCGCGCACGCCCACTTTACGGATCAGCGTATCCGATCCTCGGACCTGTCATTAGCATGATGATGGGCACTGCCCTCGGGGATGCTCTTCCACTCTACTACGAGCAGAAGAAGGGAGAGGATTTCTTTGAGCGTAAGTATAACCAAGGGAAGTTCGTAAAAGCTTGGCAGAACTACGGAGAATAGGCAGATAACCTTGACTCCACAACCAACATCAACTAGCAACACATCATGAAACTTGACACCACAGGACGCTCAGAAGCATACCCCGTCAGAGGGGGCCCACATTTCCTAAATATCGATGGCGCTGCCTTCGGTGGGACCTCGGTCCGTGTCGATTGGCAGGAAGAGGAGGGCGACGAATGGACGCCTCTCTTGGATGAATCTGAAGCTGCTCTGGCAGTGACAGAAGCCTACAATAAAATCGTCACTCTTGGCAAAGGCCGCATCTCGTTCTTCCTTACTGGTGGGACAAGCATCGACCTGAAAGCCACCATCAAACGCGCATACTAATGGTTGTCCAACCCGTCATACGTAGTGTCTTCGCACCAGTGCTCCAAGGGGTTCTTGGTTCCAGGGGCGGTGCAGCCGCGCCAGGCCTGCTCGACGTCTACCGCCGACCAGACGGCACATCACTATACCGCCGACCAGACGGCACATCACTATACAAGAAACCTTAGCTCCTTAATATTATGGCAGACTTAACAGTATCAACAGACGTAGATAATTTCATGGGCAGTGCAGACACTGCTGCAATGCGAGCAGCGGCAGAAGTGGACATGCGAACCGACGTAAACGGAGCCGTCAGCATCGGTGACTTAAGCGGGAATGCTCGCGGGTCGAATGCGATTAACATTCAAACGCGCGCTGGTTATTACTCTGATCAGGTGGCTAGCGGGCAGCATTCGATCGCTATCGGAAATTTCTGCACGGCTTCTGGCTTCGGCGCCACAGCTAGTGGTTACTACACCATGGCTACGGGCAACGAATCATCGACTTATGGCAGTGGTTCGTCGGCGACTAGCGTAGGCTCCACAGCCAGTGGAGCCTACTCCACAGCCAGCGGCAGCGGCTCCACAGCCATCGGCTACTACTCCTCCGCCAGCGGCAACAACTCCACAGCCAGTGGATCCTACTCCTACGCCAGCGGCAACAACTCCACAGCCAGTGGAACCTACTCCACAGCCAGCGGCAACAACTCCACAGCCAGTGGAACCTACGCCAGAACAACAGTCAATAACACCACTGAAATCGGTTATTGGTCAGACGGCTCAACAAGAGGTGGCGCAATCCGCGCTCACGGCACAGGCATGGTGGCAATGACTATCCAGAATCGCTCAACAGCATTTGGTGACGGTGGAGCAACGGCAGGATCAGAAGCCGATAACACAATTATTCGTGAAGGCATCGCGTTTCGGCGCAACGGCAACGAGATTCTAATTGATCTCAACATCGCAGGGACAGTCACTACACTCTCACTCGGGACAGCATCTTAATGTCAGATCGAACCATACATTTCATTAGCGGATTACCGCGCAGTGGCTCAACGCTCCTGTGCAACATCCTTGCTCAGAATCCAGAGATTCACAGCACCCCAACAAGTGCGTGTCATGAAGCTCTGTTTGTTCTTCGCAATCAATGGGGGCAATGGATCGAACACAAAGCCAGCAAGCAACTCGCAGCGAATGAGCAAGCGGTTCTGTCTGCGGTGCTGAACAGCTACCACGACACGGATCGCCCAGTCATCATCGACAAGGGGCGCGGCTGGACTTCCCTGCTGGAAATGGCAGAGTTTGCGCTTGGTCGTAAAGCCAAGGTGAT
>Ga0098047_10000240_pt1 | contig 21889 bp, 14 predicted proteins | sample 12_taG_FD_92585 | JGI IMG/M metagenome (GOLD analysis project Ga0098047, IMG submission 92585) | Marine viral communities from the Subarctic Pacific Ocean - 12_ETSP_OMZ_AT15267 metaG | ecosystem: Environmental > Aquatic > Marine > Oceanic | place: Subarctic Pacific Ocean | collected 2015-01-16 | reverse complement strand
TAATATTATTTATTATAGAACTGAATTAGCAATAGCTAAATCTAAAGGAAAAGTAGCTCTAATGGATATAGCACAAATTCCATCTTCAGAAGGATGGGATGTTTCTAAATGGATGTATTATTTGGAAGCGGTAGGAGTTATGTTTATTAATTCTAGGGAAGAAGGAAATAGATCTCAACAAGCTGCTCCTTTTAATCAATTTCAAAGTATTGATTTATCAATGGGTAATTATATAAATACTCATGTTCAATTATTAGATCAGATTAAAACAGAATTAGGTGAATTATCTGGAGTAAGTAGACAACGTCAAGGACAAGTCCAAACAAATGAGTTAGTAGGAAATACAGAACGGGCAGTAGTTCAATCTTCACATATAACTGAATTTTGGTTTTATTCTCATAATGAATGTAAGAAAAAAGTATTAACAGCTCTTATAGATGTGGCTAAAATGAGTTATAAGGATGGAAAAAAAATTCAATATGTTAGTGATGATATGGCTAGAACTTTTCTAAATATAGAACCAGAAGATTTTACAAATTCTAGTTATGGAGTATTTGTTTCTAATTCTTCTAAAGATGATAGAGCATTAGAAAGTTTAAAACAATTAGCTCAAGCTGCTCTTCAAGCAGGAGTAGTTACATTTACAGATGTTGCTAGTATATTACAATCTGAGTCTATTACTAAAGTTAAGAAAATGCTTGAGAACTCACAAGCAGAAATGGAACAAAAACAACAGCAAGCCCAGCAATCAGAACAGCAAGCTCAACAACAAGTTCAACAAATGGAAGTTGAAAAAGAAATGGTTAAAGAAGATAGAGAAGATGGAAGAGCTCAATTAGATTCTGATACTAAAATTAAAGTTGCTACAATTAATGCAGAAGCTAGAATGATTGATGCAGATGATAATAATGATGGATATGTAGATCGAAGAGAATCTGAAAGTGCTAGTGAAAGATTAAAAGATAGGATAGATCAAACTAAAATAGCAAGTGAACTTGGACTTAAGAAAGAAGAACTTAAAGAAAAGAAAAGATCGAATAAAGCAAATGAAGCTATAAAACGTAAAGCTGCTAAAGCTAAACCTAAATCAACTAGTAAATAATGGGTAAGAAATTTAATCTATTTCAACGCGACTTTGGCAACGGAGGAGAACCACAAGATAAAATGGGAGATGCATATTTTAAAAATAAATTAAGTTTATCTGATATTACTAAAACACAATCTACTCAAGAAGATGATCCAGCTATTAAAGTAAATAAAGATGGATGGGTTGATAAAAAATATTATCAAGAGAATAAAGAAGATAAAGAAATTATAGGAAGCACTCAAAATTATTTAATAGGAAAAGGATTTGATATTGTTCCTGATAGTACTTGGGGAAATGAAACTTATCGTACGATGAATGAACAGTTGGTTAATTCCCAATTAGATAATTATCAAAATACTAATTTTACTGAAGAACAGTTTTTATCTCAAATCTGGAAAGAATCTACTGGAGATAAAACTAAAGTTTCATCTAGAGGAGCTATGGGAGTTGCACAGTTTTTACCCAGCACATTTAAATGGGCTAAAGAAAAAGGATGGATTCCGGAAACTATAAAAATTATAGACGAGGCTGGTTCTTCTTTGGCTCAAAGAAGATATATGGATCATTTATATACAGATATAGATAATGTAGCATCAGCACCAAATAAAACTGAAAGACAAGCTAGAGCATTTTCTGCATATAATATGGGACCAAGGAACTTTAATGAGATGTGGGCCAAATTAACAGAGAAAGAAAAAGAAGGAGGATGGAGAACTTGGTATACTAAAGGAGGTGAAGAAAATGAGAAGTATGTATTATGGATGATGGACAAAAAGAAATACAAAGCAGAAAATTCTACACCTTATAAGCATCCTAAAGGATATATGACATCCAAGTGGAATAATGTAAATTATGGATATGAACAGTGGAAAGCGGCTAATCCTTCTTATCGTTATTAGTAAAACCGCTATAATAAATTAAAAAAAAATTAATTTTTTTTAAAAAAAAGTTTTTTTGTAATAAAAATTAAATATACTTTTGTAAAACTCATTAAATTAAAATAACATGTCAAAAAAAGAAACCAAAAATCCTTTACAGGGATTTAAAAATTTAGCTGCAGATATTATGCCAGCTGAAGACTTAGAAGTAAAAGAAGTAACTGATTTACCAGACGATGATTTAGAGATTCTAGGAGCAGATACAGGAATCGTTGATCAAACTAAAGATGATGAAGCAGATGATAATAGTGTAGTTATCGATATGACTAAAGGTCAAATACAACCAGAGAAAAAAGAACCAAAAGAAAAAACAGAAAAGAAGACAAAAGAAAAGAAAGAAGATTTAACTGTTGATAATTTGGAGATAGAATATAATAAAGAAGTTGAAGTTAGTGAAACAGATACAAAAAAAGATGTAAAAGAAGATACTGTTACTGAAGATACTCCAGAATTATCCCAGATGGGAGTTCTTGCCAATTACTTAAAAGAAGAAGGAATAGTTGATTTTAAAGATGAAGATTTTGAAGATTCAGAAGAAGGTCTTTTAAAGGTTATTCAGGGCGAAATTAAAAGAGGAGTAAAACAATATAAAGAAGATTTACCTCAATTAGCTCAAGAATTTATTGAATATATTGATAAAGGTGGGGATCCACAAAATTTTGTTAAAGCTACAAGCGATGTAGATTTTAGCCAAATAGATCCTAAAGTAATCAATGGAAAAGAAAATTTACAAAAACAATTAGTTGCTGAGTTAATGCGAAGAGAAGGTTATACTCAGGAGGAAATTCTACAAGATGTTCAAGATTTTGTAGATGGAGGATTAATTGAAAAGAGAGCTGCTAGAGCATTGACTAAGTTAAAAACTCTCCAAGTAAACGAAAGAAAAACTCTTTTATCTGATCAAGCGAAAGTTGATGAAACAAAGAAAGAAGAGTATAATAATTTCCTTAGTAGTCTTAAGGAGGACATTGAATCCAGAGAAGAAATTGCTGGATTCCCTGTCGCTAAAAAACAACAAAAGGATTTCTACAATTATATAACAAAGGTCGACAGAAAGACAGGAAAAACTCGATTAGTTTCAGATTCTGAAGCTGATAAAGATTCTCAACTGAAGATGGCTTGGTTATATTACAATAAGTTCGATTTTTCAAAAGTTGAGAAGAAGGCTAGAACTAAAGCAACATCATCATTACGCGCTAATTTAGAAAGAGCTGGCAATGTCTCTACCAAGAGACTAAAAAGTAAAGCTCGAACTACAGCGAGTAGTTCTGATATTGATTTCAGCTTATTTGAAAACGCACTTAAATAAACTAATTTAATAATAATTAAAAAGAAAAGTGAATGGCTATAAACGGATTGCAATTATATAGAACTAAGTGGCACTCTGGATTAACCCAACAAAATCATCTTTCGTCAGCATATTTAACTGAGCCAGAAGTTATGAGTACATTAGTGACTCGTATCTTCGGAATGCAAGGTTCTAATCCTATCCAATATTTAACTAGTGGAATGGGTAGGGACAAAGAACTTGGTAATAGAGAATATGATTGGCATTTACAAGGTGATGATGAGAAGGCAATTCCAGTGAGCGGTAACTTAGGAGACGGGGGGATTTACCCTGGTCAAAACGGAACTACTTTCAGGATTACGTTCAAAGAAAAGTGGTTTGCGAATCAAGATGTTTTGGTAGCTGATGATCGTGACTTTAGAGTTAGAGTAATGGAAGATCCATATTTTGATGGTTCTGATTGGGTATATACCGTAAGGTTAACCACACCAGATCCAACTGTATTTATGCCTCTTACATTGATCGACGCAGGTAGTGAGTTCTCGAAAGAGTATACTACCGTACCAGAATTTTCTACAGGAGGTAACACTACTTTTAGTGCTCCTTTTAAAATGAGAAATCATTTATCGACTTTAAGAAAGTCGTACACAGTAACAAGAAGTGCAGCAACAGATGCTCTTGTTATACAACTATCTGACCCAGCTAACCCAAGCAAAAAGACCACAGTGTGGACTAGGTTTGCGGAATGGGAAGCTATGGCTCAGTGGTATCGAGAAGTTGAAAGATCGTATTGGTATTCTACATTCTCTGCTAACGCCCAAGGTGTTACAAGTATGTTAGGTGACAATGGTCTTCCAGTTTATGAAGGTGCTGGAATTAGACAACAAATCGCTCCAGCAAATCGTAGATTTTATACAGATTTAACTGAGGGTATTGTAAGAGATTTCTTAATTGATCTTTCTTATAATGTAATACCAGAATCTTCAAGACAGTTTGTTGCGTTTACAGGTGAATACGGATTCGCAGAATTCGATAGAGCTATGAAAACAGCAGCGTCTAACTGGACTCTTGTAGATTCAACATTTATCACTGGTAGCGGGCAAAATCTATCTTTAGGAGGTCAGTTTAAAACTTACCTAGGATTAAATGGTACTAAGATTACTCTTAAACATTTACCATTATATGATAATACTGTAATTAACAGACAACTACATGCTGATTCTGGAAGACCTATCGAGTCTTACAGATTTACATTCCTTGACTTTGGTATGGCCGGTGGAGAATCAAACATTTCTGCTGTTCATAAGAAAAATTCTAAGGATATGATGTGGCATACTGCTGGTTCTGTAGATCCATTTGGAAATACAGCTAAATCAGTTAATACAATGAGATCGGATAATCTTGATGGTTATTCAGTTCATATGTTAACTGAGTGTGGTATTATGATTAAAAATCCTATGGCTTGTGGTGAATTGATTTGTACTAAAGTAGCACCAAATAGTTAATAGTAATAATAATAATTAAAATTTAATTATGCAAGATAAAGTAATTTTAAGGGCTTTAAAAAGACAAACTTGGTCAGGATTTCATAGATTTCCAAAATGTAAAGATACGGTTATAGCTTCTCTCGGAAGAGGGGGCTATCAAACCGGTCTTACAGATAAGGAAGAAGTGAAACTTGAAAAAGAATTACAAATGAAGCCGGGAATGTTAGGTAAATATTCAGAGTATTGGAAAGACTACACAGTTATTCTAAATGATAAGGATAAAACCTTAGTATTAGAAAGACCAAGAGATTTTATTGATTATAAAATTTTAATGGCAAGTAATCGTGTAGCTAACTCTGTAAATAATTTGATGGATTGGCCTAAAGCAGAATATGTATTATATAATGCAGAAGAAGATGCTAAAAAGGACAATCTAAAAATTAAAGAGAAACGGAAAGCTTATAAGAAATTTAATTCAATGACTTCATCAGAAATGCGCAATGTATTAAAATTAATGGGAAAGAAAGCAGCTAATGCTTCTGAAACTTTAGTGGAAAATACACTGGCAGATCTTCTTGATGAAAATCCAGCTGAATTTAATGAAACTTTAGATCTTCCAGATTTCAAACTTAGAGTATTTATAAATGATCTTATGGATATTAATACGATTAGACTTAGAGGTGGGCACTATCTTTTTGGAGATAGTCCTATTGGACATGATTTAGAATCGGCATTAGTTTATCTAAAAGATCCAAAAAACCAGGATATAGTATTATCGTTAAAGTCAAAACTAAAAGCTTCTAAAAAGTAATGACATTAGCGGAAATGCATATAGAATTCAAGGTAGGGTTAGATAAGACAGATAGTCTTAACTACCCTAACTTTGAACCGGAAGAGATCGATCTGTGGCTAAATAAGTCTCAAGATCGTTTTGTAAAACAGAGATACTCTCATGATCCTAAGAAAGAATCTCTTGAGGAAACTCAAAAGAGAACTGATGATCTGAGAACAATTATAACTGAGACAACTTTGATTCCATCTGCGATTCAAACTCCTGTTAAACCAGGCGGTATATTATTTGATTTACCAAATGGTACTGCAGGAGGTCCGAACATTTATTGGTTCGCCATTAACGAAGAATGTGAAATTCGTTATGAAAACTGCAATGGCAGTTGGGTAGATGAAAGAACAGGAGTCTATGCCACATCTCATGAGGATTATAATAAACTTATTTATGATCCATTTAATGGACCTACAAAAGATGTAGTTCTACGATTAATGCATGGGCAATGGGCTGAGTTATTAACTGATGGAAGTTTTACAATAAATCGTTATTTTCTGAGATATGTGAGAGAACCAAGAAGATTAGATATAATCAATTCGCCAGGAGCTGATTGTGAATTAGCAATTCATACTCATCAAGAGATTTGTGAAGGAGCAGTTACACTAGCGTTAGAGAATATAGCTAGTCCAAGGTTCCAAAGTCATATGATTGCGGAAATGACACAAGAGTAAAGTAATTTATTAATTTTAAAAACATTAAGTAATGGCAAGACAAGAAAATTATAAGATCCTTATCGGGACAAACATTGCTAGAACACCTGCTTTAACAGTAGGCACACTAGCAAATGGTGAGATTGCATGCGTAAAAAGTGATATGACTATTATGGTACCAGGTGAAACAGTATCAGATAGCGATTACATTTATGTAGTGCAAGGAACAGGTGCAGCTCCGCGCTTTTCATCAAAGATTCAAGGAGCACAAGTTGAAAAATGGGAAGGAACTTCATTCGCAGCAGCTGTACAACAAGAATCCTATGTAGGATATGATGCAGTAGCGGCTGCAGGTTCTATCAATTTAGTAAACTCAACAGAATACGTATTAACTTTAGTATTCTATTATGATAAAGTTATAGGTTCAGAAAGACAATTAGTTCGAAGATTCTATTATACTTCAGATTCAACAGCTACACAAGCAGAAATTGCTGCAGCGTTTGTTGCATTAATAAATGCTGACCCAGTAGCGGCTACATTAGTTGTTGCAGCGGTTGTAGCAGCTGGTCTTAATAATGGAATACATATTACAGGACTAGCTCAAACTTATGCTATAATTGATGGTTACGAACAAGTAACTTGGAAAGTAGCTATGGATGGTGGATTTAATGATGGTGGTACAACCACATTAGCTGTTAATCAACCATTTCCGAATTATGGATCTGGTACTTTCCCACATGTTTCTGACTTAGAAAGAGCAGCTGTTGGTTATAGTGGTATAACTAACTTGATGCAATTCCCAGTACCTCCATATCCAGTATATGCGGTAGTAGGAACTTTTTACGATGTATATTCAATTACATATTCAGATAAGCATGCAACTGGTAATTTGAATAAAGATGGATATAGTCCAGAAATGACTTTAGTAGCAATACCGAACGGTGGAGCGGGTCAACAGTTAGCTTTTGAAAATGAAATTAACCCATGGATGAATTCCACGGCTGGTAATTTCTTAGCACTAGCACTATAAAATGAATGTTTAATTTAAAAAATAAAAGATAATGGCAAATCCAACAATCCCTTCAGGGGGAAAAAACAGAGAGTTTCATTGTGCTACAGCTAATTTTATCTGGGATGCAACAGCAGCGGGTTCTTATGACAGTACAATTTTGGTTCCAACAGGAGCACAGATTGTATCTATCGCTACTATGTGTGGAGCAATAGCACCAACAACAGGTGCTAATATTAGAGTTACCGTAGGTGGCACTAATGCAATGGCAACTATAGCTTTTGCTCAGTATGATGCAGTAGGTGAAGCTACTGTAGCACTTCAAGCAGATGGTTTAACTGCGTCTTTATCCGGAGCTATCGGTCTTACAACGACTGGTGTTCATGATGCAGGAGTTACTAAAGTAACAGTTTGTTACATAGTATAATTCAGAAGTAATACATAATATAGAAGGGAGAAATCCCTTCTATATCTATGTAATTAAAAAGTATATAGTAGCTTAAAAAAGATATAATGCCTGGAATAACAAAAGTAAAATTTAAAGTACATGAAGCATGCGATAATAAAAGCATAGTATTTACAGAAACTACAGGAGCATATAGTACTTTTAATAGTGGAGGATGGGGAGCTCCTAATTATCAATTAACAGATGTGCTTGATGTAGAAATTTTAGTAACAATACCTAACGGAACGACTTATGTTTTATCAATGTCAGATCTTACACCCGCGTTACCCAATGATTTAAATGGGTCCTTTAATATTCATATGGGATTTTTTGGAGGAACTCAAGGGGAGACTATAATACAAGGGGTATATCAATTTGAATATAGAGTATTACTTAATGATGGAACAACAGGTGGATTCTTAATTTCTGTTAGACATTATGGATTAGTATCAAGTGTTATTAAATGTTGTGTACATAAAATGCTTGCAAATTTAGATATGTGTGATGATTGTCCCTGTGGTGAAGATAAAAGTAATGCGTTAGAGGCTTATACTCTTTATAAAGCTATGTTATATGCTTATTCGTGTGGAAGTGTTACCAAAGCAAATAAAATGGCAACACAAGTAACTAAGTTATGTAATTATAAAGGTACATGTGCATCATGTACCTCTTAAAAAGAGTAAATAATGGCATGTGAAAATTGTAGTAATGGATGTTTAAATCCTCAACTATGTGCATGCGACTGTACAACATGTGCAGAAGCTAATAGTTGTGATATTCCTGTAGGAGATACAGGACCCCAAGGCCCTGCTGGGCCAATGGGACTTCCCGGAGTAAACGGGGTAAATGGACAAAATGGTACCGATGGTACCGATGGTTGTACTTTAGTAGATATGTATATCTCTGATGGTACTGATGGTAATACTATTGGAGATATAATTGTTACTACGGGACCTACTCCAACTCCATGTAATACAGTTCTTAATATAGGAAATCTTATAGATACTATAGTTAATAATGGAGGAGCAACTATTCCCTCAGGTATAATTGTTATGTGGTCAGGAACCATACCTAATATTCCTATTGGCTGGCAATTAGCCGATGGAACTAACTCACAACCTGATTTAAGAGGACGTTTTATTGCTTCTTATTTAGCAGGTGATCCTAATTTTGGAGGTATTATGGCTTCAGGGGGAGCACTTAGTGTAAATTTGGGGTTAGCTAATATTCCTGCACATACTCATGATATAGGAAGTTTTACAGTCGTTCCTACAATTACTTCAGATACTCATTGTCATAATGTATGGTTAAGAGATTCTGGTACATCAGTAGGTGCATATAGAGATGCTGAATTTGGGAGAGGAGGAACTAGAACAATGGGATCCCCACTAGGAGGAGGTTGTAATACAGATTCTTATACTCATACTCATATAGTAACTACGGTATTATCTGGAAATACAGGCGATGGAACGGCTGCTGGATTAACTTTTCCACAAGGCGTTGCATTTCCTATATTACCTGAATATTATACTTTAGCATATATTATTAAACTGTAATGGCATTAGATCAGATAACAGCAGAAGATTTAAAATATAGACTTAATAAGTTTAAATGTTGTTTTGCAACTAAAGCAGCAGAATTAGTTGATAAACAACGTGCTGGAAAAGAATGTAAAGATGAATTATGTAATTTAAAATTACTAGGAGCATATATTGAGATGATTGAATGTTATGATGTACTTCCTTGTACTTGCCATATAGAATGGGTAAATGATGGAGAAAATTATTGGAATAGTACTACTACTTATAATTATGGAGATGTAGTAAAAGTAATTACAAGACCAAATGCTGCTCCAGGAGAATTTTTATATTTTAGATGGCAAGGAATTAATCCTTTAATACCTCCAACTGGAGTATGCAGTAGTCCAGTTGGATTTCAAATGCCATGTGTTGGAGGATTAAATGGTATAGGTCCTATGGGATGGAGTGTATGTGGTAATGTTAAACAAGCCTGGGAAGCAAGAGGAAGTCTTATTTTTGATGCTACTCTTATATATGGATGGGGTGATATAGTTCAATTTATGGGAGGAGGACCTGGATTAGATCAAAGTGGTCAAGGAAAATTTTATATTAGTGTTGCAGATCCAAATCTTGTAAATACTGGGTTTCATGAAAATCAGCATTGGGTAAAATTAGAATGCCATAGAAAACAAGAAATTTAAAATAAAATGAAACCAAGAGATTATCAAAAATTTATATATGGAAATAATGTAGGACATGATTTAACTCCTACTGTAGCTAATCTTTCTGCTACACCTAGTATGTTTACACCTTCTGGTAGTGCTGTTATTACTTGTAATACTGCAACTCCTGGCGGAACTAGAACATATGGAGCTATCACATATAATGATGGTGATATTCTCTTTTATACTGATGGACATCAAATTTGGGATTCAACTCATGCTCTTATGTTAGGATGTCCAGCTGCTCCAACAGGATTGGGAGTTGGAGGTAATCTAAAAGCTCAATGTGTTTTTGTAGCAAGAGCACCAACTACTTTAAATGGAGCACAAGGATTAAATAATGAAGTTTTTTGGGTATTTACAAATTTACCAGGTACTGGAGGAATTTCGGTTTCCGTAGTAGATATGAGTCGAAATGGTGGATTAGGAGAAGTAGATCCAGCTATAGGCCATCTATTAGAAAGTAATGCGAATGGTGTAGATGATAGAATGACGGGATGGTGTATGGAGACTTTAGGTGTTGAAACTGGGGTAGGAATAATTTCGCATCAAGCACATATTGCTACTCAAAACTGGATGACTTGGCTTCTAACTGCTGCTGGAGGAGGGACTTGGGGAAATGGTCCAGATCCTGCTGCCATTCCTATATGGTCAGCTATTGGTCCCACATATAATAATCCTAATGAATCTTCTGAACTTAATAGTTGTGTAAAAATTAATGGAGATAATACAAAAGTAGCAACAGTTTATCAAGCTGAGGTAGGGACAGGAGCACATCCTCAAACTTCAGCTCTTCTATGTGTATACACTCTTGATCCAACAACAGGTATTCTTACAGATTACAATTCTACAGTTATATCTATTAAGGATTATGGTGCTGTACCTGCTGCTGCAGGAGTTCCTCCTAGGATAAAAGCATATGATGTGGAATGGGATAGAGTGGGTACATCTGCTACTTCTTATCTTTATGTTCCTAATTTTAATGTGCTAAATAGTAAAATTGAGATTAATTGGTATATAATAGATGCAGTAAATACTTTTGGAGCTGGAGGAAGTATATCAACAAGTCTTTATGATGCAACTGGAGCGACGAAAAGACAAATTCTTTCTATGGTTAGAGATCCATTTAATGATAGAATGTTTATTACTGCTCCTCCTTATATTATTTCAGCAGGTGCATATTCTGCTTATCCTGTAGATTATCCAGAATATTATTCTGGTGATTTTATAAGTGTACTTGATAATATAGATGATCCTACTGCTACTATACCTGTGTGGACTGAAAATTATCTAGATATAACTGTGGTAGGTACAAGAACAATTAGTAAAGGATTGCCAAATATAAATGCATGTGGAGTAGGTACTCTTGGTAATACTTACTATGTAAAACCATGTGAGAATACCGTAGCTTTTATATGTGATGATAATGATACTATATATGAGATAGAGATGGCTGCAGGGACACTTGCGATAAATACACTCCTAACTTCAATAACACCTGCTGCTTGCATTGGATGTGGAGTAGGTAATAGTATTCTCTCTCTGAAAGTTGATTCGTATAATGGATATCATATATTCTTTTGTGACGCAGGTAGTGGCAACTATTGTTTACATAGATTTAATTATTGGGCAATTTCAGCTCCTATTGGACAAGCTATAACTGTTGATGCTTGGTGGGGAAGTGGTACCGCAGATTTTAGAGCTTTTGCTATTTATAAAACAGATGGGTCAGTGAATCCTACCGGAGGTTTTAGTCCTCTCACGTGTACAACTCATTATGCACTTGGAGAAACAAATGTAGTAGGACAATTTGCAATAGCAAATATAGATTATAGCGCATTCCCAGGCGCTGCCACTGTTGCTACTGGAGCAGGATTAACAGCAGGTGAAAAATTTACTCCCGCTGATCCTCCTACAGGATTAGTTGTAATGGACGTTCTTATAGTTCCAGCTCAGTCCATAGCAAAAGTAATTGCTGGAAAACATATATGGCATTTGAATCCTTGGCTACCTGCTGGTGGTGGTGCTGGGGTATGGGTAGATCAAGGAGATGTTTGTGCAGCTGTAGGAGAAACTAACGATTTAATAGATTTTCAATTAGGCGGTGATCCAGCCACTGGAATTTTGTATCTTTATGCTTATACTAAAGATACTAGATATGATTGTGATTGGCTTACAGGCGCACTTAGTAATCCACAACTACTTACGTATTTATCAAGTGGACTTCCTATTGCGATAGATGTAAAAAGTGTTGGAGTACTTGATATGGCTGCTTGGCAAGTTCCTTTGAAAGTAACTTCAACGGATTGGGCTCCTATAGATACTTTATGTTCATCTAATAGTGTATGGACGTGGGAATCTGATTTAGGAGGACCTCCTCCAACAGTTCTTCAACTAATGGGATGTTTTGAATGTGTGGACTGGTCGTACAGCTGGGGGCCGGAGTGGGCTGATTTATGTACTTCTTTAGATTTTGTTGCTTCTTATGATGATTGTAAAAATTGTTTGCCAACTATAGACTGTAAATTATTAATTACTTGTTGTAGTTATGAATCAGGATATGCTCCTTTGGAGGTTGTTGGAGTCGATAGTGATTTGACTTTAGTAGCAGGAGATGTTTATCATGAACAAACAACTAGTAATAAATGTACTACGGTATTTGATAATGATCCAGCATTATTTATGAGTGTAGGAACAGGAAATGCATATCGAATAGATGAAAGTACAGGTGTATGTACTGTGGTAAGTCAAGGTATGATTCCAGGAGTTAATGTAGATTTAGCGTTTGATAAACATGGGAATATGGTTCAATCTGATGGATCTATGTTAGGATGGTCTAATCCATATGGACCTTCTAATTTTCTTTATATTGGAGGGACAACAGTTTCAACATCAATGGATTTTGATATGCAGAACCGATTAGTTTCTGCTGAATTTCTAGCAGGACTAACTACATGGCAAATAGTAACTATAGATCTAGCAGGTACAATAACTCCTGTGACTACTTGGACTGATCCGACGATAGATGCGGGAGATGCTGATTTAACAGTTCATCATACAACTATGGATTATTTTATAATAGGTGGTGCTGCTGGTACTGGAGGAGGTAATTCTCTTTATGAAATTGATTCTGCTCTTCATACAGTCATTTCAGGCCCATTTGATTTAACTATTACTTTATCCTTAAATGCAACTGATGTTGTAATAGGTATTGAGAATAAAAAAGATTTAACTACTACTTTACAGATTCTTGTTAATGAACCAACTTCGAATCCTCTTGTAAACCATATAAAATTATATACTTGTAGTTTAGCAGGTACTCTTGTAACAGGTCCTTTATATTTAATAAATCCAGCTACTGGAACTACAGATTGGGAAAATAGAACAGCATCAGGATTAGCTTATAGAGATACATGTGCTATGTGGCCAACTCCTATTGCTCATACACTTGTTTCTTATGCTAGTTGTACATTATGTTATACCGGAGCTCCTGATGTTTGTTGTTATAAATTAACAGACTGTACAACAAGTGCTGTTACTTATAGCCAAAGTAATTTAAGTGCTTATATAGGATTAATAGTACAGAATGCTACTGGACAATGTTATGAGGTAGAACATTCTGTAAATTGTTTTGCACCTGTAGCATTTACAGTAGTCTTGCCTACTTTTGGTACTTGTTCAGATTGTATAGCACTTCCAGTACTTTATTATCAATTAGTAAATTGTCTTAATCCTGCTGATATTCTGTATACTGATGATACAGCAACACCAAGTGGAACTCCAGGAATTGGAGGTTATGTAGGAATGGTTGTACGATTAACAGGAGAGAATTTCTGCAGAGAAGTTTCAGTTAATCCTACGGGTCCTGCTGGAGGTGAAGCTACAGTAAGTATTCTTAGTAGTGCGTCCTTATGTAGTGATTGTCATTTTTATTTAAAATTAATTGATTGTACGGATGCTACAAATATTGTTTATGTAGATTATCATACTTCTCCAACTCTTTGGCCATATATAGGAGCAGTTAATGGACTAACTCTAAATATTGGAGGAATTCCATATACAGATTGTTGGCTAGTAGATTCAATGTTAGGACCTACTAATTTAGTGTATCCTATAGCTGTTCTTATTTTACCTTTTGCAGATTGTACTGCTTGTAATCTTTCAGGTAGAACATGTGTGCAAGTAGAGCATTGTTGTGGTCCTTCATACGTCGCAAATCAAATTGTAGATGTTGTAAGTGGTATTACAGTAGCAGATATAGGATCTGTTGTTGAAGCAGATATAACAATAGGAGCTACTATATATAGCGGATGTTGGACTGTATCTGCAGATCCTGGAGGTCCTTTATGTAATAATTATATTCCAGCTATTGATATTACTGCAATTAATACAGCTACAGTTGGAAGTGGTAATTTTGGTGATTGTATTACATGTGAAGCTTCTGCAGGAACTGCTCCTTGTCCTCCTCTTTGTGCATTATTAGAGAGATGTGATGATACAACTCAAACTCTTACAGTAACTGGAGCTCAAGGACTTGTTATTGGAACTGATGTTGTTACATTAGCAGGAAGAGCAGGTTGTTGGCGTGTATGTGATAGTGCAAATTCTATACATGGTATACAATGGTTTTATGGAGATCATTTAGGAATTGATTTTAGAACTGGTACTCCTATGCCAGATTATAGTGGTCAATCAGATATGACTTTATATAATGCAGGACCTACTAATTATACGTTTAGACAAAGTATGGTGCATTGTATTCAAGAAGCTCAAACTATTGGAGGACATACTTTTGCAGCGGGAGATTTAATGTTTTATTCAGATGGTAGATATATATATGATAGAACACATACTTTAATGACTCTTGTGGGTGGAGCCCCATTTCTTGGTAATGCAGGAAATGCATTAGGACATACTGGATATCAAGGTCGAATGTATGCAGCACAACAATGTGTTGTTATCCCTAATGAAGCAGGTGCTAAAACAGGAAATGTATGGCATCAATATTATGTTATTTATAATACTTGTGATAATGGCCCAATATCATATAGTATAATTGATATGACTTTAAATGGTGGTGCCGGAGAAGTATTAGTTGCATCAGCGAATACTGTTTTACATACTAATTCATGTGAATTTATGACAGTAACAACTACTTCTATTGGTGCATCACCTCATTGGTATTTATATGATATGGCTGCAATGACTACTCCAACTGATTGGGCGAATAATTATGTAAGAGGAGTTAAGTTTAGTAATGCTGGAATAAGTGTTCCTTTTTATGCATTAGATTATGGAACTAGTTCTGGAACACCAACACGTACTAAGCAAGAAAGAGGAACTGGAGAATTACTTGTTAGTCCATGTAATAGATATCTGGTAGTAAGAATGTATTTACTTACCGCTCCAAATCCATATGGTCTTACTTCAAAGATTTTAAAAGCACAAGTTTATTCAAGAGATATGACTACAGGGATATGTAATGGTCCATATGGATGGACATTTGGTCCTGGGTCTACTACAGGTTTAATGTATAATTATATTTTAGCAGCTAATTGGGGTTTTAGTGGTGGCAATGCACCTGATGCTGATTATTGTTGTGCATTTTCTTCAAGTGGAGAGATGTTTTTTACTGGACATGGTATGCATTCAGACTCAGCTAGAGATAAAAATTCAGCTTATATTTATAAGTTTGATATTTATAGAATAGGTGTTGATTTACCTAGTAATGTATTTGGTCCTACATATACGTCTCAAAACATGCTATGGTTTTTTCCTGATGATGGATCAACAAGTGGAGCAACTTCAGGATGGGTAGAAAGTGCAGTAACGAATAATCCAACACGATGCACGAACGGCTTTGGAGATGGTTGGTGTCAACAATCTGGTGAAACAGGAGCTGTTATGCAAGATTTTACTTTATCTCCAGATGGAAGGTTGTTTGTAGCATACATTAATGACCAAAGTTTTCCAAATACAGCTTGGCAAAAAGGTATTGGTGGATTTGCTCTTGGAGCTGAGAATACTATATTAGTATTAGATCATCTAAATGATTCTATTGTTAGTGGTAATTTCCAGGCTCAAATACCGTCGACAAATCCTCCTAATGCAAATCCTTATGGAGTTGGAGCTAGAAGAATGGGTAATTGGTTTCCATTTTGGTTAAATACTCCATGTCCATGTGATCCAATAAATATTACTGCAGAAACTGTAACTGCTACAGTACCAAGTTGTCAGGATCCAATATGCTTAAGTCCTGTTGCAGATTGTTATGAATTAACAGAATGTGATTGTACAGCAGGAGCGCTTTATAATGCATGTGCAGTAGATAATATTGCTACTATGCCTCCGAATATGGTGACCTATGGAAAGAGTTGGACTCCTACTTGTTATAGTAATGTTACACATCGATGGACAGATCTTAAAGATGCAGTTGCAGCATTAGGAACATCACTTACTCCAGGAACTAATCAAACTATAGCTTTTACTTATAGTTTTATTAAAGCAGGAACACTATTAAGTATCAATGCTAATCCTGGTCCAACTAGTATATTAATGGAAAATGGAGTTGGTGGTAATATTAATGGTAATAATGATTTATGTGCGTCTTATACAAAAACTTATCCAATTACATTTGCTCAATGGCAAACTGAAATGGGAGTTGTGTTTACAGAACTAAAAACTACTTTAGAGGGTATGTTTAATACTACTTGTGGATATGGAGCAGATCTGACAGTAAACTTTACAGATTTAGGATCGGAAGGAGGAGGCGCTACAACATTAAATCCAGTTACAACACAAATGAATGTAGGTGTTTCAGGAGTATATACAGATAGTAATGGTTGTACAAATATTGGAGATATTCGACTTGCATATGGTCCTACTACTCCTGATTGTGGAGGATGGGCTCAAGGAGCTCAACTAGGTAATATAGCATATGCATGGCCAGCTATGAATGGTGATGTTGTTAGTCGTAATGGATCTATATCGACTATTAGATCTTTACCATGGACTTCTGTTATACATTTTGATAGTAATGAAAATTGGAGAAAACAATTAGATGCTGTGGTAGCTAATAGTTTTGAGATTGTACTGATCGGACTACATGAATTGTTACATGTATTTGGTTTAGGTCATGATTTTTTCCCGAAATCGGGATCCCCAGCATCTTGTCATGATAATCCTCCGGGTTCAGGGACTGGATCATGTGGATGTCCATGTTACCAAATGAAACCTGGATGCAATCCAGCAGGTTGTTTTGACATGAATAACGATGCGTTAATGGGATATCCTACTCCAATGTCTCAAGCATTTGCGACTTTTGCGCCAACTGGATTATTAGGCCCAGAAGGAATATATGAAAGAAGAGGTCTTTGTGGAGTTTTTGGAAACTCTGATCCAAATTATGGATGTGAAGATGGTACATGTTTAGGATGTGTACACATGGTACATTATACACAAGATCTAAGTGTAGCACCTTATGTAGGTGGAGTAATAGAGTGGGATCCAGGAGATGCTGCGGGTTTAAGATGTTGGGAAGTAGATTATGAGAATCCATGTCCAGTTACAACTTTTACAACTCCTGTTACTTTTAGTGTAGGAGATCCAAATGGAGTATGTAGTAATTGTACTACTGGTGCAAATTTGTGTTGGCTAATAGAATTGTGTCAATGTAATACAATTCCAGGGGCTCCAGCATGGATATGGACAGATGTTGATTTAACTGATTATTGTAATGGAACTTTAGGAAATGGTCCATACATTGAAATAGCAGCATATCCAGGAGTTTGTTGGAAAATTGATTGTGTTGGTGGAGCACAAGGATGTCCAGCAAGTGGAGTAGTTACAATAACAATAGTTAATACATTTTATGATTGTAATGATTGTTGTAGTTGGAATACAGCTTGTTATGATTTATGTCCTTGTAATAATCTACCAAGTGCTACTAATAATTGTGCGGCATTTACACAAATACCATTTCCTAATATAGGTTCATTTCCAGCTTTTGTATATTATACTGATCCTGCAAATGGAATTTTCGCGAATCCTGTAGCTAGTTATAAATATTATTCACTTAGTGGTGCGTCAGGTATCTGTTTTGATGCGGGGTTATATGTCTACGCGTGGACACAATTTCAGATTTATGATAATAATACTCTGGGTCCATTACCTGGAATGCCAACAACTGTTTATACTACTTGGAGTGTTGCCCTAGCAGATCTTATTGCAGCACCTGGTCCATCTGGTCCATATGCCATTGCAGGAGATGATGCTTATGATATGATAACTAATGTAAATTTTATTGCTGCTGATGGGAGGCTAGGAATCAATGGGCAGAATTGTTGGTGTACAATTCCATGTACAACAGTTTCAAATAATTTAAGTACATTAGTAGGTCAAGTAGTACAATTAACAGGAACTCCACCAGCTCCATTAATAGCTAATGACTGTTATAATGTACAAGCTTGTCCCGATCCATGCGGAACAGGAGGTTGTATCCCAGTAGGAGCTGTAACTTATAATCCTCCTGTTCAACATTGTGATGATTGTTATAGTTTTTGTCACTGTTATAAGTTAACAGATTGTACTGATCCTAATCATGTACTTCATAATATATGTCCAAATGCAGCTATATATAATGCTGCAAACAATGGAGATATAGTAAAGGTTGATGGTCGTTCAGAATGTTGGATTGTTGAATGTGATGATATAATTAATTGTACTAACAATATCTGTCTGATAGCTATGGTTACTGCTGTTTATCCTAGTTGTACTTTATGTCTTGGAGGTCCTCTTGTTACTTATATATGTAATCCAGCTGAACCTAATTGTTGTGAGACTATATTAGGATCAGGAGGATATCTAGATTGTGCTACTATGCATGTTAATGTTCCAACATGTTGTCCCACTTACGAATATGAATGTATTGGAACATCTCCATCGTGTTCTTGTCAAGCAGTTCCTGCTGGAACAGGTCCTGGCTTTCATCCAACTCTGGCTGCTTGTATGGCAGCTGTTGGTACTTGTTGTAGTGCTATTCCCGATACTTATGACTGTATTCTTAATTCATCTATACCTTCGTATACTTGTGTACTTAATACAACCGGATCAGGTACTTTTAATAATCCAGGAACAGCTTTAGCAGATTGTAATGCTTGTGTAGCTACAAATTGTGTTGACTGTTATATAGAATCATGGAATTGTGATCATACTACAGGAGCATGTAGTGATCCAGGAGATGGAACTGGAACATGGAATAGTAGTAATGGAGGATTATTAGCATGTCAAAATTGTACTGGATGTATACTTGATCCACTTTGTCCAGCACAACCAATAACATATGATTGTCAATGTCCTGGAGTAGGATGTTATAATCCTGGTACAGGTTTAGGTCAATATACTGGAGCTACTGCATTAGCAGATTGTATAGCAGTCTGTGCATGTGAAACACCTGAACCAGGAACATTTGAAGGTTTATGTGTAAATTGTTTTAATGAAATAGAAATGAAAGCGTTATTTGAAAAAATAGCAGATGTCTGCGATGATTGTAATTTACCTTATGGATTAACAGAGCAAGAAACTAATTGTGATACTAGTTGTTTTGGTAATTCAAATATTTATATTGTATTTGATATGTCTTCAACTTTTGCTGGTCCAACAACAAATAGATTACAACAACTATCTATTTTTAAAACGGATGTAATAGTACCAGCTTTTCAACAAATAAAAAGTGAATTTCCTTCTTATGCTGGTCATTTATATATATTATTAGGATCATGGAATCAACACCTCAGCGGTACCTGTAATGATTATAATGGTAGCGCAATGGCGGTTCCAGGCCCAACAGAATCACATGAACAATGGTTAATGTGGGCTCAGTATCCATTAAGTGGAAACGCAGGAGCTAATGGAGCAGCACCTAATCCATTCACAGGAGGTACATTACCTAATCCACAAAGATGTATATTTGGTTCTACACAAGTAGATGGAATTGGGGGACTTCCAATGAGTTGTAATTCACCTGCATGGGATGAAACTCTTCATGGTTCATTAATGCGTCAAATACAAATATTACCAGGAGATCCTTCATATAATGATGGATTTAATCAAGTAGATCCTTGGGCAGATACCGTGAATGGTTGGGCACCAGGTTCGAGTGATCCGTATCATGAATTTGAAGGAGGAGATAAAGATGCTATTGTTATTATTTTCCAAGATGAAAGTGCTATTGGATATTATGAGGCTAACTTTATTTCTGGATCTGTACCTTCACCTAATAATTGGACAAATCCTATAGGTGTTTGTGGAGCTCCATTATGGAATGGCGCACCATCAACTCAATGGTATTATGGATTAGGTCCAGGAGGAGTATTGACTACACTTTGGAAAACTGATTATACTAATTATATGTCGTTGCATGAATTTGGATGGGATGTTAATGGCGTTGCTAATGCAGCTCAATGGGATGCAAAACCTAAAACAATGATATATGCTGGTTCAGATGTAACACCATCATCTTCTATGGCTGATGCAAGGAGAGATTTTCGTTATCATTTATATCAAGCTATAGGAGGTAAAGAAGGTACGGTTGATAGTTTAGGACATATTTCGTGTGCACATTATATTCCTATACCATTAGTATATGGACATCAGTGTTGGGCTGTTACAGATTCTGCTATACCAAATCAGTATATGGGAACATTAGGAGGAGGAGATCCAAGCTTAACAACAGGATATAAAGGAGGTTCATTAAGTAATTATGGTATGTCTTTCCATATACCAGATTATGTAATAACAGATTTAACATCAGAGATGTTATATGATTTATGGAAAGAATATCTATCAGATTGCTAATGATAGAAAAAGTTTTTATATATTTGCAGAATGTTTAGAAAGAAAAGTAAATGCTATTGGGATGTGACGAGGAATATGAGGTATGAAGAAGCCTAAGAGTATTGGAGGAAAAAAGGTAAAATAAAAAAATTTATTAATAAAATTAAAAGAATAATATAATGGCAGCACCAATAATAAAAACAGATGTTAACCTTCTATCGAAGGTGAAGTCACTAGGAGCTTCATTTTTTCAAAAGTTTGTAACTACGAAAAATATGAACAAAGTGATAACGAATATGAACAACATAGGAGTTGTTGATATGGTAGTATGCGGAACAGGTGATACTACGACTGATTTTGCAATGTTAAAGGTAGGAGACTATACAATATCATTAGAACCAGGAGCAGGTAATGCAGCAGGATTTCAAGGGCCTATGGTAACAGATGGTACGAATACTGAAGCAGGAGTTCCAGGATCTCTATATATAGTTATCCGACCAAGTAGTTAAATAATAAACAATTAGTATTAATTTTAAAAACAAAAACATGACAACAGTAAAAACACTTAATGTGGAATCAAGTACTTCTAAAATGAAAGGAAAGGACTTGTTAACGATTAGCCAAGGGTTGGCTTATCTAAATAGTAAAGAAACAAGAGTATGGCATACTCTTACTAAGAATCTTGATAGTATTTCCCCAACAGTAAATGCAATCAATGATAAGCATAGAGTATTAGTTGAAGAACTTGCAACAAAAGATGAGCAGGGAAACGCTATAAGAAATGAACAAAATCAAATTGAGTTTGGTGATAATATGACTCAAGCTAATGATAGTTGGACAAAGACTCTTGAAGAAGATGTAGAAGTTACATTATATCCTATACAGTTAGAAGATATAAAAGAATATGGATTGGATGCAAATGTAATGAAACCTTTATTAGGTGTATTAGTTATGGAATAAAACTATGTAGATAATGACGAAAATACGTATTTCAAATGAGCACCTCCATAGAGATGTAATGGATATTAAAGAAGATGTAAGATTTATTAAAACTAAACTTCTAGAT
>Ga0098047_10000237_pt1 | contig 22050 bp, 21 predicted proteins | sample 12_taG_FD_92585 | JGI IMG/M metagenome (GOLD analysis project Ga0098047, IMG submission 92585) | Marine viral communities from the Subarctic Pacific Ocean - 12_ETSP_OMZ_AT15267 metaG | ecosystem: Environmental > Aquatic > Marine > Oceanic | place: Subarctic Pacific Ocean | collected 2015-01-16 | reverse complement strand
GAGCAGGTCTAATTACAGATTCTTTAGCATGCTTTGTAACCCAATCAGCTCCTCTCATTGGAATAGATTTTAATCCACCAATTGCCCTAGAAGCCTCAAGTAGTCTTTTAGATTTAGCAGCTATTCCTAAAGCTCTTATAGGTGCAGCTATAAATCCAGGTACAAAACCAGCTAAATGGCTTATATTACGTATTATTGCTTCATATTCATTGTCAGGAGGGTCTGCTAACCTTAATGTAGTAAAGCCTTCAAAAAAGCCCCCTGATGCTTGTTTAATAGCATCTAGTATACCAAACTCACCTTCATAAAATGGAATATTGTAATATTGTGCATGCGCACGAAGAGTTTCTACAAATGTAGGATTAGGTTTATCTCTGTAATTATTTACAGAAATACGGGTTTGTTCTTTAGTTAATGTAGGACTCCACTGTTGTTGCTGAGGTGCTTGTTGTTGTATAGCCACATTATTCGTCTATATTAGTAAGTAAACTTGCTATTTGGTATATAGTGTAAGCTCCCATTCCTATACCAAAAACAGTTCCAACTCCTGAGCCAGTAAGAAGACCACTTACCCCTGTTTTGGTAAGTAACTTAAAGGCTTGCTTAGGTCCAGCTTTTTTAACAAGTGCCTTAATTAAACCACTTGTACCATGTTTAGCTCTATAATTATTAATTTTAGTCATGGAACTTTTAACCATTTTAGGGATATCATTTATACCCATTTTAGTAAGTTTTTTAACTTGTGTTGGAGAAGTATTCTTATTTATATTTCTCACATCCTTTGCTGACATTAGAGGTTGTTTTCTGCCACCTATTCTATTTCTTGCAGCATCTGCATATCCTTTAGAACCTGGTTTTCCACCTAATTGAAGTGGCTTAACAGGAGGTATTTGACGAGATGTAGGAGTAATTCTAGGACGACTAGTAACTGGACCAGTTAATGGAGCTTTACCTTTATACCTATCATATAATTTCTTTCCTCCATACCAAGCACCACCTGTTATTGCTGTTGGATAAAGTATTGATTCTAATGGAGAATATTCATCTAGACGAGAAAATCTGTTATATACATCCCACCATTTTTCACCTAATGTTTTTTGAGGGATAGCCCAACCTCTAATACCCTCATTTTCAATAGTATCTGGAATATTATCAAGAATAAAATCTGCTAATCCAGGTCTACTTGCAACCCATTGTCTCATTTCATAATCATCTAATTTTCCAAGAGATTGCTTTTTTAGAATTTTATTTATTATACCAGGTGCTAACATTGCAATATCTCTATTATATTTATCTACAAATGTTCTTGCATTAAGCAAACCTTTTCTATTGGCTTTCTTCCCCATAAATGTGCCCTTTTGATACTCATTTTCTGGAGTATTGGGGTCATCTTTTCTTCCTATCATATTAGAACTATAATGTTGAAATGCTTGAGTAGCAGTTTTAAAATTACTCAAATCAATTTCATCTATATTTTTTACCATAGCATTCATTAAAGGATTAGTATATCCTTTAATTGAACTATCTTCATTTTTACTATATCTTTGTGCAAAACTAGGAATAGCTCCTATAGCACCTCCTATAGTTTGTCCCATAGCAAACCCTGTAGACTTATCGCCACCATAAGTTTGTGCATATCCGCTAAAATCTATTGCCATCTAATTCTCCTTTATGTTGGACCTGTATTTCGACCTGCTAAGCTACCCTGTAATGCTGCTCCAGCTAATCCAGTTATCATACCTATTCTAGATTCTCTAGCTGCATTATGGGCATTTATTTGTTGTACATATGCGTTAGCTGAATTTTCATTCATTCCTTGTTGCATTTGACTTATACCACCCATTGAACCTAAACCTGATTGCCATTGACTACTTAAATATTTCATCATAGAATCATCAACTCCTTGGGTTTTTTGATTCATAGCCATTCTTTGTTGCATAGCAGCTTGTCCAGAAGACATACCTGTTTGAGCAGCTAATTGCCTAACTTGCATAGCAGATTGAGCACCAGCTTCTCTATTTTGTTCAAATGCTCTATCTTGCATCATATTCATCATATTTTGATTCATTTCTGAATTAGGGTCCATTTGCTGGCGAACCATTCCTAATTGTTCATTTATCAAATTTTGAGTTGGTTGCATATACTCGTCTACTTTATCGGTATCAAGTTTTTTTCTTTTGCCAAATAATCTATCGCTTAACCAGCCCATTAAATCTCCTTAGAATTTCTCATTATAATATACATATATTTACTATATCAAATCAAGCATTATATTATGCATTATCAGTTCCAGAACCACCAGTATCTATAATAGCATCTGGATTATAGAACTCTTTTGAATTTAATTTCCATAAAAACAACTTACATTCCATTTCATAAAATATATAATTATCACCATCGCTATTATTAGAATAATTATAATTATGTAACCAATTTTCAGCAGGCCATTTAGTATTAGTTGTACCACTTTTAAAAGTATTGTCAAATGCCATAATACCATCTTCATTCATAGCTACTTCACAAGCATTCTCCTTCCAAAAAAATACATTAACTCCTAATCTTCTAAATTGACTAGTACTATCTCCACCTGTACTACTACCCTCATAAGGACCTCCTGATTGGTCTGCTGCAGGCCACCATGAACTATTACATCCCACTACAAGAGGAGCCATTTGATATGTACCAGTAGTATCTAACCATCTTCCTAAAAGATAAGGAAATAATTCTTTAGTACCAAGACTATGATATATATCAGGGTGTTTTGTAGTAGTTACGCCATCTTGTGTATATGGTTTATTCTTTTCTAAAACAAAACTATCATTATCGCTACTTAATACAAACCAAGGACTTATAAAGTCTGCTCTTGGATAATTAACTAAGTGATTTATATCATATCTTCCAGTATTAGGATTAACAATAGTTTTTTTAGTGATATCATCATTAGCATTAACATCTAAGGTTTCTAAGTCAGAAATATCTATAACTTTTTCTCTATCATTTTGAACCTTAGTTTCACCTAACTTTACTTCGTCATCTTTTAAATATAAAGATTTCCATCCATCATTTGTTTTAAATTCTAATCTATATTCTTCGTTATTAAGTTTGCTTAATCTTGTTGCTCCATCTCTAATATTTTTATCATCATCAGGATTCTTTGTATTAGTTATATGAAACAATTCATTGACTTTCTTTTCTAATTCTTTTAAACCTTTAGCAGTATCCTCAAATGAAGTAATTTTAGAAGAAATAGTAACTTCTTTACTAATATTTGACATTATTTAACAGCTCTCTTTCTAAAAATAATACCAATCGATTCAATCGGGTCTGTTTGATTTTCCAATAAAATCTGAATCCATTTACCTGTTTTATTAGAACCTCTTAACTTATATTCACTAGAATTATTCTCTTTTTGTAAAAAAGTTATTTCCTTAGTAGTACCATCACTACCAGAAGTTATTCTTCCTGTATTAGTAGCTAAAATTAACTTATCGCTACTATCATTCCACTCTCCACCTGAATTTTGATTTAATTCAGAACCTGTAATTTTAATCTTATTAAAAACCTTCAATTGAGTACTTGCTCCCATAGTAAGTTTTTTACTAAGCCAAGTATAATCTCTTTTACCAGTTCCTCCCATAAATTCATAAATATTACTATCAATAGAAACATATATTTTTCCATCATCCCCTAAAAATGGAACTCCTAAATCATCACCTTCTCCCACTTCCCATAAATCCCATCTTTCGTTAACCAAATTATAAGACCAGCAATAAAAGAAACTTTTATTTCTTAAAGCAGATGAAACTGTTGAAGTTACTCCACTACCAGAAGAAATATATGGATGAGTTTCCTTTAATGAACTTTTCTTTTCAACAAAAAATAATACAGAATTTTTCTTAGAATCAAATCTAACATAAGGAACTATACTAGATTCTTTAGATACAGTATTTTGCCAACTAATATCTCTCATAAAACTAGAACCAACAGTAGAAGAATCACTTATACTAAACATATTTGTATCTCCTCCAGCAGTTATAGCTTCAGATATTCTTATAGGAGAACTTCCATTATGCATATAAGCTCCATTTCTATCTGCAAAAAACATTCCATATTCAGTTACAATTAAACTATTAGGACCTATACATCCAATACCTTCAAATACATCTTCTATAATTAAATCATGTTGATTAATCTTGTATATATTATTATTATCAAAGACAAATAACCTCCCATTAAAACTCGTTAAAGCAGTAGGTTTAAATGGAATATTAATATAATCAGTAGTCCAATCAAATACGCTAAATTGTCCAGGTTTAGACCTAAATATTATAGTAGAAGCATCATCTATTTCATCATGAGAACAATCTCCAACAAATAAAAACCCATCTAATTGTGTAGATAGTCCATATTTTATTTTAACTGTCTCAACTAATTCATTAAAACCTGTTCTTGTTTCAAAAGCAGCACCAATTTTTCCATCATCAATATAAGCAAAAACCCATTTACCACTCTTTTTAGCCCATCCTGCTCCAGAATCAGTAGAAATTTCTTTAACATGCTTAAATGCAGAAGTGATACCCTTTCTTCTATATAATTGTATATGAGTTAATCTATTACTATATCCTGGAGTAAGAGCAATTTTAATCGTTAAATTATCATAAGCTTTAGCATCATTCCATATCCATGAAGTAGAACTTAATGGACCTTCTTGATATCCATCATACATTAAAGCAATCTTATATTCATATGTAGTATTCTTTTTAAAGTAATTTCCAGGTTCATCAGCTATACCTGCTGCTGATATACCTAAAGAATCTCCTTCATGAACATGATAAGAATATGAATATACATCACCAGATGAAAAGGAATGACTTCTTAAATAATGTGGACTCCCTCCTCTGGCACTTCTATCCCATGCCTCAAGACTACATTTTAAATGTCCAAATTTAGTACTTCCAGTTTGAGAAGCTATTGCCAAATCCCATTTTTCATCACTTAATTCAAGATTATCAAAATTCACGTCAACTGCCAACTCATTATTAACCCACAATTGATTAGTATCTTCATCTATATCATATATTTGATATTTGCCATCTATTTTAGATTTTAAAGGATGAGGACCAAATGGATATTTCTTTTTTAAATTCATTGCATTATCACCAGAAACACTATCTACATTTTGTTCATCATTATCCCAAGGACTATCAGTTCCTGAATTATCAGATGTGGTAGTACTACTAGTACCATATCCATATTGACGATTTTTAACACTATCAATAATAGTTGAAGTTGAATTATATTCAGTAAAAGTATTTCTTTTCAATGTAATCATTTGTCCTTTTAAAAATTGCTTTACAGCACCTGGAGGTAAATCATATACAATTGATTGATGAGGGTTACTTAAAGTATATTCTCCTTTTGCTCCTTTATCTTCTCTTCCACTAGCTCTAATATTATTTTTTACATTACCTAATGTTGTTTCCCAACCACCATAATTTTTAGTATGTTCATACCCTAATCCTCCGTAAGTTCCCATTATAGTAGGATAATCCATATTAACCCAAGCTGGATTAGATGTACCTGCTCTTCCTCGTGATTCTTTTTGATAATCTATATAAAATTTACCTGTATAAGCATTTGTATCTTCAGAAGGTTCTTTTATAACAAATGAAAAAGGACTAGGAACATGTTTAATTTCATATCGGCCCTTAATTAGTGACTCGTACAGGTCGCCAAACGCGGTCACGGTCGGTTCGGCTGCACCAAAAATAATAATATCATCTCCTGGTACTAAAAAATGTTTTCTACTACTATAAAATGTACAAAAACCTGTTCTTGTTTCACTAGCTTCCGTATCTATAAGAGCTTCGTCACTTGGCACATTAGGAGGATAATTAGCTCTAATAAAAAATCTTTCTCCAGCCTCATTAAATTTACCTGGTATAGAAACTGATGTATTCTGAACTTGTTGATGATGACTTCCCCATCCATCTCTAGGAGTCCCAGAATTAAAGGGAGATTCAGCTAAACTTGGCATTCTATCATTAATATCAATACTTTGAGTATTAGGTATCCTTCTAGGTCCTATTCTATTTAATTTTTGTAATGGAGATACGCATACTGATGAATCCTCCCATATATAAAATCTATCTCCAGTTTCTGGAGGATGCCCAAATGGAAAATGAACAGCAAATTGATGGTTATCACCACTTTTATGATATCCTTGAGAGACTCCCCATGAAGCATCATATATATTTCCCTGTTTTTCCCATCTTATAGAACTCCAAGAACCTAAAATCTTTCTAGTTTGAACAAATCCATATATTCTATCTATTACGCTTATCCACATACCATGAAATACATTTGGAATTCTATAATAAGAATTATTTAAAGACCTTCCATTAAATTTTGCTAAATTATAATCTTCTTTAGGATAATTTTCAGTTGTAAAATTTTGTCCATCACCTACTGTATTTATTGGCCTTCTTCCATATTGATTTTTAAATATACCTATATCTCCAGCATCATATACATTCTCATCTTGTCTTCTATCCCAATCATCAAGTCTTGAATAAATTTCAACTACTGGATGTGTTCCTGCGTCATTTAAAGTTGTATTAGTTGCATCTACATCTTTATCAAAATAATGATGAATCACTCCACTACAAACATAATCCTGATGCATATGCACCTTATTAGTATCATTTGTCTTCCAATCTCCAGAATCATAATCATCACCACCTTCATAAGAAGCAGCATGAGCCTGTCTTTGAACAGTTTTATCTGGAATCATTAAATTCCAATCAATGGAAAATACCCTACCTCTTTCATTTCCATGAGATTTACAAGCAATAAATAATCTACTTGCATATTGATTCATAGGATGTCCACCAAATCTTATTTCAACACTAGCGGTTCCAGTAGGAAGATTAACAGGTAAATCAGACATTACAAAAAAACTATTAGCTAAATCTATTTTATTAACAACAGCTCCTTGTGAAATCCTAGATTCAGTCCAAAAACCATCGGTACTATGACCTTTACCATATTCAGTTATAGGCATACCAACTCTTATTTGGCTTAATTCTGCAGTACTCATATCAGTTACTTTAGCACTACCACTAGTAAGCGTACATCCAGCTATATTAAAAGGTTTACCTTCAAAAGCATGTGTTCCTTTATGTAGAATAGCATCTGGAAAACAAGGCATACTTGCTACAGTAGCATCTCCTATAATAAGTTTTTCAAAAGTCTGGTCATACTCAGAAAATGGTCTAAACATTTTACCTGATAATGCAGATAATCTTTCTACCTTATTTAAAAATCCAGGAAATAACATTCCATGAGTACCAGTATCTTCATAATCTGCAGGTCCAAAATTATGTTGCTGGCTAAACCAAGTAGGGGAATAATGACCAGCAGCTCTATCAGTATCTCTAAATACATCACCATTTTGATGGTCATCAGAATCCCAAGCCCAGTGGTAATGTTGCATACCTCCACCAAAATGACCACCTTCTTTTGGTAATCTAGCAGAAGGATGCAAACCTAAACCTTTTTCTGCTTCTTCGTCATTACGGTCATATTCTACATTAATTCCATGGTTAGGATGTCTTCTCCGAATAGCATTTCTTCTAAATCCTCCAACATATAAAAAAGGCCATTTACTTGCTATTTCTTCATTTGTTTTGTAATCACCACTATAACGAATTGGAATAACTAAAGTTTTATCTCCCCTAATCTCAGCAATATAAACACTAGTTTGCCAACCTTGCCAATTATCATAATGCCAACTCTCATCTCCTCCCATACTATGTTCATCCGTTTCTAAATCTAGATAAATTAAATCTCCTGCTTGTAAATAGTGATTATGTTTTGTTTTTATCTGTGTCATTCTACCAGAGTAAGCAGTTATTATATCTGTTATCTGATTCCTATGTGGCTGTCTATAATCTCCAAAATGAATATCAGAACATACTGCAACAAATTTCTCCATATTTACATATTCAGGAGCATCATGTTGAAAACATGCACCTGGGTCAGACTCTTGATTTAATGTGCTTAGCCATTTTCCATCAGTATTTATATTAGGATTAACATGTAATCTCCCTGAATGTTTTATCCAATCTTGTTTAGCACTAGCTAATAATCCAACTACATGAGAGCATACTCTTTGATGCTTTCCTCCATATTTACCCTTTCTATTCTCAGTTTGGTCAGTTTCGGAACCAATTGCTGATGAATCAGTATTTTTATTAAGGGTAATTAAACCTGTCCCATCTATTATTCCATCTCCATCATTATCTGCTATTTGGAATAATCCATATTTTGGCAACCTTAACTGGCATTGTTTTTTATCTTTTTGTTTCCATCCTACATTCCATCCAAAATTAAAATAAGGAAATGTCCATTCGTCTGAACGTAAAAATTGAGTATATTTATCACCCCATTTTGTATCTTCACCATCATTATCTTTAACAATGCCTATTTGTTCTATATAATTTGTTGATTCATTTCCATTATCTGGATAATTATTATATATAGCATGAAGAGCCATTTTTTTCCTAGAAGATGTATATTTCTTCCATTCATCGGTTAATCCATCATTATGTTCTGAATCATAAGCTTGTGAATATCCATAAAAAGGAGCTGAACTATATTGAAGTCTTTTAGGCTGAGTAGGATTATTAATATCTGTTGTATATTTTGCTTTTTTAGAATATAAATGTGTCATAGGTGGAGTTCTATCTGCAAAATGTATTTCAGTTATTCCTTCTTTTGTGTTGCTCCATGCAGTTCTTCCACAGAATAAAAATCTTGAAGGGTCTCCAAATACTCCTCCAGAATGATGAAATTGTATCCATAATCTAGTATCAAAAGCTCCTGGACCTACTGATTGAGCAGTATTATCTGTTTCAGCTGGGTCAAATAATTCAGCAGTACCCTTAGTTTCAAGTATATCGCTAGGGTATCCTGAAGGATTATCTATATAAGCATTACGACTTGCATCATCATCTTTAGATGGATATCTAGAACCTTTGCCATGAGTTCCAACTGATATATTACTAAATTTATAACTTCTAAAAACTCCTTGAATCCTAGCAGCTTTATCAGGAATATCTTTATTCCAATTATCACCTTGTTCTTCTACAGATATTTTAAAAAGAGTTACATCTGAACTATTAGAATATTTAGGTAAAGCCCATATATGGCCACCATCTGAACCATTAGAAGCTTTATTATAAAAAGTAGAGATTGATTCTATTCTAAAATCTAAATCTTGTGATAAAGTAACATTACCTGCTTTAAAATCTTCAGTATTAGGAATTACTTCTTTTAATCCATCTTCATTATCAATCCAATCGAGTCTATCAGCAGGATTAATTCTAGCTAATCTATTTTGTCCCCTAACACAACCATAATAATAATAAGGTCTAAAAGCTATTCTTACACTACCAGAATCTATTATAAGAGCATCTCTTTTTTCATATCTTAAGCATTTAAATGCATTTGCACTTGTTAGTTCATATATTACCCAAACTCCTTTTCCTGGCCAACTCATATCACTATCCATATACTCTCTTACAGTAATATTGTCTCCTAAATGAAATCTATAATCACTATTACAATTATGAGTAACTGCCATAGTTGTAACTTTATTAGTAGAATCATAAACTGAATCAGCTATTGTTTGGTTAGTTGCAATAGTTGCAGTTATTTGCTCATATTCACCTGCAGGACATAATTTATTCATATGAGCTGAACCATATCCACCTCCTTCTTCTCCATATTGAGGAACATAATCATTATCTGCATATAATATATTTTCAAACTTTTTATCAAATAATTGATGATTTAAATATCCTATCCATTTAGGCAAACTATCATCTGAATTTGGGCCAAATCCCATATGAGCAGCTCTATTTCTAAGTACCAATGACATATCCTTACTCTCAGAAATAGCTTCTAATCTATCACTAAGATTATCAGTTATTTCAACATCTGCAAAATTAAACCTACTAAGTGATACTGAGTCAAAATTTTGAACTACCTTTACTTTATTTTCTTTTGAATCATAAAATATTAAATCTTTCAATCCCTTATTATCAATGAAATATCCTTTAGATACTATAGATTGTTTATCTATACCTGCAATTATAGTTTCTTCACACAAATCAGCCAAATCTATCTTTAAAGCAGTTCCATTAGGACCACGACTAATAAACGAAATTCTAAGACCTGCATCATCTCCAGATAATTCATCTAAAAAATTTATACTACTAGGAATTTCAAATGATAATTCACGCTTTCTCCATACAGTAGAAAGCTCTTCATTAGTATCATTATTAGGACCGTTAAGTCCTCCTATTGGGATAATATATTTTTGAAACGAAGCATCTTCCTTGGTACTTCCAAATCCATCATCTGATTCAGGATTAGGTTTAATCCATGTCCCATCTGATTGTATATAGCCTCCTCCTACTTCAATTAATAAACCTCCATCTGAATCAAATCCACCAGTAAAACTTAAAGGCCTTCCATTAGTAGAAGCAAACATAGAAGTATCTCTTGTTTCATGAGTATAATTTAATGTAGAAATAACTCTATTACCCTTAGCACCAGTAGTATCTTGTTCTAATGTTACTCTATTAGAACTATTAGAAGCATCAACCTTACATAACATCCCCTTTCCACCAATAGCTAATGGATAATTAGCATTAGTTTCTAAACAAGCGTCGATAGCATTATTAAAAGCTTGCGCATATAAAGTAGTATCGTCACCACAATCTTTTAACCCAACTTCCATTATATAATTCCAACCAATATCTACTATATTAACCGATTGGTCCTCTCCAACTCCATCAGTAGCGTTAGAATCGGGACTAAAACTAATATTACTATCATAAAAAGGAGTTCCAGCATCTTGTTTAAGTAATACATAATTACTACTATCCTCAGCTGTTATTTTTAATGGACCATAAGGGTCTCCATCATCTGCTGCTGCATTAATAGTATCTTTAATTCTAGTTGCTATAGTACTATTTGACGAACCACCACCAGTACCACGACCTATTTTAATGCGATTATTAACTTGAATACACGAAACATTATCAATACTACCAAGAAAATCACTACTTGGCATAAAATAAAAATCAGTACTACTAGCACATAATATATGTCTTTGATGTGTACCAGTTGATGTTATTGCAGTTGCAGAAGCACCACTTCCTGCGTATATAGTTAATGTACCTACATCAACTTGAGTATCAACTTTAATTCGATATGTTTTACCCACTGTTAAGATACCATCTTGTCTAATAGAATTTGCACTTGCAGTTTCTTTTATAGCTATACCATCAGCTGTATTAATAACCCATCCTGAATTTAAATCCCAATCACTATCAGTATCAAATGTGCCATTAGTAATTAAATCATCGCCAGTTGTGGCACCACTAGGATTACCTATTAATTGTGTCGCTCCATTATCAAAAGTACCATCTTCAAATATAAATTCATATCTATTTCCTTCATAATCAGTTAATGAAAACCAACTACCTTCATCTGGAGCATCATTCACTCTCAATCTATTTTGATAAACTCCACTTGCTCCTACATCTGGCCAATTATCAATTGTATTAACGGGAGTATTATTATCCCCACTTGAATTGTTAGTAGCTGTATCAAATATAAATCTATTTACACGACCAGCTGTATCTGTAATTGCCAAACCAGTTCCATCTAAAGGCTTATCTTCTATGTCAAATATAGCAGTAGCAGCTATTCCTAATTGTTTAGCATAAAATGACAAGTTATATCTTTGTCCCTTTTTTAATTTAGTTGAAGGGACTATTTGTGTAATAGAATTAAAGAAATTCTTATAAATATAATTAGCGTCAGAAGCATAATGATATGATATAGGACTATCATGATAACCTCTTTCTACAGTTATTTGTCTATTATTTACAGATAATACTTTCATATACTCTTTTGTACCACCTGTATTAGCTCCATTTGCGAAAGCACTAACATCCATTTCACCATCAGGGGCACCTGCATCATTATAAGAAGGAGTAGTATTTCCATCTGTACCAGCTCTTGTTTGATATAATTTAACTACAACATTTGTAGTTCCAGTATTATATACTTTTCTAGCAATAATTTTATCAGCGCCATGTCCATTTTCACTATTTAGAGCTGAAATAAATTCATCTGCTACTGCATGAGCACTTGGTGTACTATATGCAGTTAATTGAACAGCAACATTAGTATATGGTGCAACACTACTTAGTTCTCCAGTTGCACCAATAGCACTATCATCATCAAATTCATATACTTTAGATGTTCCATCAGTAGATACAATAGTTATAGTATCTTGGTCATAATTAGCAACGGTATCACTTATAAAAGTCAAACTACCTACTGCAGTAACCCCATTCTCCATATAAATAATGTCACCTTTGCCAAATACTTGACTAGATGGTTTAGATAAATATAGAATATTATCATCTTTATCTGCTGTTATAGCAGTATTTAAATATACTTCAGAACTATCATAAGTACTATTTATTTGCATATACTTATCACTGCTTTCATAAGGATAATAATTTGACGCTTGATTAGTAATATGAAGGTAAGTGGATTCCCAATATCCTCCAGAAGATTGTAGAACAACATCAGAACTTGCAGCAGTAGCAACATCAGAAGCTGCTGTCCATGCATTATTTACAGTAGTATTAGTATTGTCAGAAAGTCTCATAGTTAGCCTTCTAAACATCCAATCATTAGCTCTATATATTTTATCAACACCAACATCACCATCTGTGCCTCCAGTAAAAGGAGCACTTAATGTATCAACAGCATGATGAAAGGTATGATTTTTAAGCAAATTTGCCTCTAAATACCAATCAAAATCTGTTTCAGAAGAATCAGTAGGAGCTTCTTTAAATGTCATATCATAAGAAGCCCCAGTTTTAATATGTTTTAATGTAAATGTTTCGCCACTATTTATTTTATCATCTTCACTTGCATAAAAAGTAATCTTACTTGATTCTGGAAAATTTCTTTCAACATATTTAAGCCCAGTGCTAAGTGTATGAGTAAGAGTTTTATTAGAGTTACTCCACGTCATTAAATAAGAACCTATATCTGGTAATTTAGACCCAGAATCTGGGTTTGTATTAGTATTATTAGCATTAGACAAATAAGACGAATTTCCTTTAATATTATTACCAGACCATTTATTCCAATTAGCCAAACCATCTATCCACCCTTGTTTAGATTTATACTGAGTTCCTCCAGATTCATATCTATTTCCAAAAACACTATATTGAGTATTAGCAGTATATGGCAATATTATAGAATTTAATGCACCTCTTTCTACTTCAAATTTAGCTCCAAAACCAATTCTTTTCTTTAAACGTATAATTTCTCCATTACTTTCAGAAGAACGTATTGAATTATAAGAAAATGCTGTTCCAGTTAAGTCAGCAACATTAGAATTTGCAGTTGTATATCTAAAAGATGTAGAACTACTATTTACTGTTATAACAACTTTTTCATTATAAGCAGTATTACTTGCTTCTATATAAATCGTTTGGCTTTCTTTAAACCCATGGTCACTTGAAGTTGTAACAGTAGCTGTACCACTAGATACATCTAAATCACTTATAGCAACTCCACTAGTTAACTGAATATAATCACCTTTTTTAAGTATATCTTTAATATTTTTACTAGTTTTAGCAGTTTCTTGAATAGAACTCTTACCTATATTTTCATCAAACTTAATAGTTGTTGCAGTTTCTGATATAGCTGTGCTCGGTCTAAACTGAAGATAGTTTATTCCACCTCGCTTAGTTTCTTGACTCCATAAACGAACCATTCTTGGTTCTACGCCATTTATAAGAAGTTTTTCTTTATATCCTTGCGTTCCTATAAAAGTAATACTGGAAGCTAAAAAGGGAGATATTTTTTCAAAATCATCTATTAAAGGTAAAGTAGGCCACGTACCTGTATAAGCCTCAGTTCTAGCCCAATTATATGGTTCTAAAACTTTAACAAATTGACTTGATGAAGAAAAGATAAATTTATCATTTTTTATAGAATCTAATACTCCATCTTTAGTAATAGGACTAATATTTAAAGAATAAGCAGCACTTTCACCTTCAACATCTCTTTCATCAGAATTTAAAGCTATTCCTGTATTAAATCTATTTAATTCATGTAGTTGTTTTGGCATTACTTTCCTTTGTTATCCATTGAAACTCTTCAAGACTAGAGGTCCAATATTTATCTGGGACTATCATTATACCTAAACATTTCCGTCTAGTAACTTTCCCCATACTGTTGTCCTCCCATCTATTATTTGAACTATATCTACTGTAAATCTTCCACCTTTGTAATAATCTACTATTGCAAAGGCATGAGCCCATTTATGTTGTCTACCACCAAGCCATTTGTTCTTTTCAGCTCTCATATCCTTTAAACATCCAAGTGACCATGCAGACTTAGGCCCATCCATATATGTCACACTATCTTGTTGCAGGGAATGATGATGACCATACATTATATTGGCACCTAATTTTCTTAGATGATTCGCTGCGTGATACTGTCCACCAAAATGATGCCCATGATAAAAATAGAGCTTGCCTATTTTAATATACTTACCTACTTCATGATATTTGTATCCACGTTCTTTGAACTTGCATACATCTTTAAAGCGGTAATCCAAGTAAGGATGCTCTTCTACGAATCTATCTAACCACTCATCATGATTCCCTGCACAAATATGTTTTTCTTTACACTTAACTTTGTCAAGAGATTCATCAATACTGTCAAGTAACTCATTAACCGCCTTAACATCTGCGTCTACTTTAGGCATTATATACTCTAAAGGCGGTTTTTTCTTTCTTTTCCATTGCCAGTGGGAAACGCTAGCCCACTCTCCTAAATCACCCAAATCTACATAGATATCAGGTTTTACCAGTTCTATTGCTTGTTTTACCACATTCATAGCTGGTATATCATGCGCTGGTGCATGTTTATCTGGAGTAATTATGGCCCGTTTAATTACACCATTCTTTTGTTTCTTCATATAAAAAGCCTCTAATTAAATTTAGATTTTGGCAAATAACCCCAATCACTGGGGTTTGTCCAGGACCCTTTCGCTGCTTGTAAATATTTTTCAGTTTTATTTTTCTTAAATCTCAAAAACATTGATTCGCATTCATTACATTCCCATAATAGATTTCCCATATATGCCCCCATTATCTCTACGCCACCTATATCATCATGATGGCAATGAGGGCAATGTGAAGGCTTATCAGAAAAGATAAATTCACTATCAATGGAGATACTATCTATTAAAGTATCTTTTTGGCTTAATAGAATATCTTCTAGCATTACTAATCTATTATCACCTTGAGATAACATTACTTTCCTTTTATTTTATTAATAATAGGTTTTAATATCATATCAAATACCATATCGTCCTTTTTACTAGGGCTAAGTTTTATTACTTTTTCTGCAACATATAAAACAAGCAATACCCATTGCCAGTTACCAAGTAATTTTGACATAAATCCTATAGATGTTTCTTCCATTAGAATCTCTCCTTGATTTTATTTAAGTTACTTTTTCCACTTGAAAAAGAATTTTCTAACTATCAATCCTATAATAAATACAGTCCAAAAACCCATCCAAAATATAGTAGTATCATACACTTTTTATTATTGCACATACAATAGCTTGAACCTTATTTACCGAAGTTCCAGCTTTTGCTTTTTGAGCAGATATAGCCTGAATACTAGCAACTGTACATCCTGGTTTACAATGAAAACTTTCTCCAGGTCCTATTTCAAGTGATGAAGTACCATTATGAGCAGCTCCACCACCATCAAAAGTAACATAAACACTATCAGCAGTATTACCTGTAGTTCCATCATCTCTAAAGCTTGTATGTTTTATAAACAAAAATTTAACTAAATCAAGAGGACTAACAATATGTATATTAGTTCCAGTATCCTCTCCAGCAGCATTAGTTCCCATTTGCAAAAAACTATCTTGTGATATTAAAGCCGTAGATGCAACTGTCACATCAGTTAATTTATAATACCATCCCTCAGCAGTACCTGCTGGTGTATATCCAAACTCTCCAGATATAGTCTTTGCTATTTCATCTGGCAATACCAAACTACTTGTTGTCACTACAGCAGCATCAGCCATTATTTAAAATCTCCTAATTTAAACCAACTTGCTATAGCTACTAATATAGTACCTATAGTTCCACCAATGCCTTTTATCCAAGCAATAGCAGATTCATTTTTTCTAACTCTATTATTTAATTTTGATAACCATTTTTCATTCTTTTCAACAGTTACTTTAATACCTGCAATATCAGTTTTTATTTCAGTTAAAGCTATTGTTACAAAATTTCTATGTTCCTCAGTTTCATTCATTTCTTTTTCAATCCATTTCCGCTTAGTTTCTGTATTATACTTTGCAAAGACCTATAACTTCCTTCTAATCTAGCTAATTCCTTACCAAAGTCTGTTTGTAATTTTTTTTGAGCATTAATAAGTCCTATGACAATACCCTCTAACCTTTCTGCTTGACTTTCCATATCCTTCTTTAAATCATCTTGAATCCATTTATTTTGTTTCCATATAAAGTATCCAAAAGCTATACACATTGTAATTGGGACTCCAAACTTTTCTAATACACTAATTAAATCCATAAAAAGACCTTAAAATTTTCTTTTAAATTTATCTTCTATTCTTTTTATTTTATCCTCAATAACATCAAAACTTCCTCTCATAGCATCAATATCCATATTCAGCTTTCTAATTGCTTCTTTTAATTCAGACAAATCAACTTGAGGTAATTCAACTTCAATATCCTGCAATGATTCTATCTTATCTTTAAGTTCAACATATCCTATTTCATTAACAATATTTTTTATATTAAGTTTATCAATAGTTTCCATAATTTTAGAATGTATAAACCATACAGAAATAACAATAGTGCAAATTATAATGACAAACTTAAAATCAAACATATATTTTAAAAATTTCATTAAGTTGATGCTACCATAATTTCTAAATCACATGCACCTGAATCAGCTGTGGCTTTAACACTAACAATATCTGCATCAGGTGCTCCAGCTCCAGCTGCCTCCTCCGCACTCATAGAGGTCTTATGATTCCATATTATAAAACTTTTACCAGCATCTAATCTATAAGAAAATTCATCAGAATTAGCATCCGTAAGTAGCAATTGAATAAAATTACCTGCATCGTGATTTGTTATTCTTACATATTGAACTAAGTCTTCATCAAACTGAGCTCCTGCTACAGCTGAAGCATGTGTAGTATATAATGTTATTTCAGATGTAGGGCAAGTTATTATTCTTTCATACACATCATTTATACTTGCTACAGTTTCTGTAACACTATTTCCATATCTTTTGCCACCTAAGGTTACAGATTCAGAAATGCTTACAGTTAATGTTCCCGTTCCTACTGCCATTTATTTCTTCTCCTTTTTAGAACTCTCTTGTTCTTTTATTAATTCTTCAAGAAGCTCAATAGCTCCTTTGCATTTGACAAACAATTCCTTTGCTTGTTCTTGTTGTTTCTTTATATTTTCTAATTTTTCTTTTAAATCCATATTATTAACTATTATTTATTACTAAAAAGTGTATATGACATGCAGTTGCTGTTGCAGTACCTGAACCACAATTAAACAAATTAATTATACAACTACCACTTGCTATTGTGTTAGTAGTTACCAATATATGTGAATTAGCATCTGTATTCATATCATTCATACTAACAAGAACCAATGAATCAGCTTGAATTGTACTATTAGTTAATGTAAATTGAACTTCAGTATTAGTTGCTAATGTTGCAGCATATGTTGTAATAATACCACTTGTAGTATTAAGCGTTACAGCAGTTGTTGCACTATCAGCTTGTGTTTGCGCTCCTCTATTTGTATGTATAATTCCATTTGTAGCACCTGTAATGGTAAGATTTTTAGCTATAGTCAAACTCCCATTAGAAATAAAAGCATTAACTTCATCATTAGTAGCAGTCCCTATTAATTTCATTCCTGTCTTCATAGTATTTGCTGATGCATTTTCAGTCATTATATTAAAATAAAGTCCACCTTTCTCAGAACCAGATGTAGCATCTACTATTCCAGCATTAATCTTAGCATATTCTTGATAACTTGTACCACTTTCATCATAACCATCAAATTTTATTGTACCTATTTCATCAGCATCTGCTGCACTTGAAGCACTTTGTCTCCATAATTGTAATACTGGTCCACCTGAACCAGAAGTATTTGAATTTGTTATAACCAATCCTTTACTTGCTGCAGTACAATGCAATTTTAATTGGTCATCAGATTCATCATATAACATATAGTTGCCAGAAGTATCTCCAAAGAATTTAACATCATGTCCAGTTCCATCTATTCCTACTGTAAGTGTTCCTTTTAAAGTTAAGGCAGCACTTGCAAAGGTTAATAAATCTGTATCATCTGTATGCCCAATTGTAGTACCATCTATTTTAATACTATCTATAGTAAGACTTTCAGCAGTTGAAGTTCCAGCTGTTCCAGAATTACTAATAGTTTCTTTTGTCCATGATACACCCATGTATGCTCCTAAAATTCTTGAGGTCTAATTTGACCTGTTGTTTGATAATTACTTCTAGAAAATTTCTTTGCTTCTTTAACTCCTAGATTATATTCTTGGTCAAAATATTGAGCCATATCTATTTGTAGATTTCTAGGGTCTTTATATCCTACTGCTATAACTCTAAATAATATAGTTTCATGAAACTGTTCAGGAATCTCATTAAAAGTTCCAGTCATTGCATTGTTAGACAAATCCTCATCTTGAGATATAGCATAGATTCTTAAATCTTTAACTTCTGAAATAGAAGCCCAATTACTAGTAAACCCATCTTTAGTAACAGTATTAGTTGCTTTTTCAACAATACCAATTCTCTTAAGTTTATCTACATACCAAGCTCTTTGTTTTTTAGTTGCCACTATCCAACCTCCGTAGTATCATCATCTATAATTGGTTTGCCTATTAATTTAGGTATTAATACATCATTAAGCCAAAGACTTTGAATCTTAATAATTCTTTTGTCTAAGTTGTAATATCTTTTATCTGCAGTTGTAGAGACTGTATATGTGTCTTTGACTATTTCTGTCCTTGCACAAAAGTCATCTTTAGCTCTATTGATGAGTTTAACAATTTCCACTTCTCCCATTTTAGGATGATGTTGTTGTATTAATTCTATCATTTCTTTAGTCGACATTATTCACTCCTCGGTGCAGTACCTTCTTCTGAGAATCTTATCATTTCATCAGTATAAGCTTCTTTTAATATTTGTCTTTGAGAAGATAACATTGCTAATATTTCTGAATCTTCTTCATCCTGAACTGCATTACTAACAAAAGCATCTAAAATATTTATACATGCCTTTAATACTATTGCCTGATAACACTCATCTGGTAATCCCGATATAGATGTATCCTCTGTAATATCACTAGTAGGATAAGCAAAATAGTATACTTTTACCGTTTCATCACTAGTAGGCGTTGGATATATATTTAAAGCTGTAGTCCCAGCATCAGTTAAATACGCATATACAGGGCTATGTTTAGTTGCAAGATATATACTATTTGCATCTTTTGCTTTTTCAAAATCCTGTATTGAAACTGGCAAACATTCTCTATTAGAACCCCCACTAGCATCTAATCTTGTGACAAGTAAAACTTTATTATCCTCTACACTTGTCCAAGTAGGAGTACTATTATCTAAATCCTCAGGGTCAACAGCATATTTTAATAGTAACTCAATAGGCATACTATCAACTACTTCAGCAACAGCAGTATTAAATAAATCTGCTTCACTATTAAAATCAGTGTAATCTGAAGATATTAAATCTGTTATCCTATCTGCAAATGATACTAACGATGCCATTATTTCTTACCTTTTTTCTTAAGATTTAATTTTCTCCTAGTATCAAGTTTCACTTGACCATGCCAAGGATTCCCGATACTAGTTGAAAAAACGTTTGCTAATTTTTTAGCCATTTATTATCTAGCAACTCTAGCTGTAGTCCTAGATACAGCTAAATTAGCTGATTTTCTACCTTTAGACACACTTCTTCCTTTTAACTTTTTAATCTTAGTACCTGGTATAGTCCTACCACCATTTACTAAGTTGTGTATTTCTTTGATATCTCTTATCATTTTCTTCTCCTATTTATATTTACGAAATCATTAATATGCAAGGCCAAAATTGATTATAAGCTGATACTATTGAGCCACCTGCTCCTTGCACAAATTCAGTTTTCATTTTACAAAATCCAGCCCTTCCAGATAAAGTTACATTCATTCCGTTGATACTTCCTGTTGAATCAACGCTATAATTTAAATCGCTAGCTGCCAAATGTGCATGTGCAGGGAAATCATTATTACCCCCTGCTAAACTATTAATAGTTTCTATATCATTATGTATCATACTTCCATATGACCATTCTTCTCCTCCAGATGGCCAGATAAATGCTGTACTTGATGCCTGTGTAGAATGTGCTCCATCTTTATTTACATTCCAGTTTAAAGCTAAAGTTATGCCTCTATTTGCAGTAATATCTTCCCTTGACTTGGCTAAATTTAAAGCCCCATGACCACCACCAGAACTACCCGTTTCAAGCATAATCATTGGATTAAATGCTATACTTACATTCTTATTCATTAAATTTATCGGAATAATATCACTATTAAATGATATATTTTCCGTATATGGCATTCTTAAAAATGAGGCATAACCTCCATGATATATTTTTCTTCTTTCCATTTGGTCAAATGTTGGTAAATTTATTCTATATATATCACCATCTTCACTATTAGTAATACTAATAAACATAACTGCTACTCCAACATCAATAGTAATTAGGTCATTAGTATAGGTAGGCGCCGCCCAAGCATGGTTAGACCCATCATTACTAGCATAAATTGTATCAGTCAATTGACCGCTTAAAGTATATTTATGTACTATATAATGGTCACCATCATCTGTAAATTCTAGATAATAATAAAAATTACAGTTAACAGAACTATTACAATATCCAAATTTTATTACATTATCATCACCACCTGCTATTTGAGTAATATAAGTTTCACCATCAGTAGAACCATTACCATCATCTATCCTACCAAGATTAAATGGTTTATAATAGTAAGGAACCCATTTTCCAACAGTTTCCTTATAATTAGATGCTAAAGTTACATTTGCCATGATTAACTATTATGCATAAAAATATTAATTTTTATTGGTGTAGCGCTATTATCTACAGCATCCCCATCTAATCCAAGCCTCATATAAGGCATTCTTCCATATGCATCAAAATCATAAGTTAATTGACCTACAGTTGCTGTACCTGCATCCCAAGTTCCTATATCTCTCATATTTACATAATTAGTTCCATCTACGGAACCTTCTATATGACAAGTTACATTTCCTGGGTCTCCTGCTAAAGTTTGTAATGCACTATTTACTACTACAGTAAAATCAGTATTTATACTCCAATCAAAAGATTTGGTATAGGTTAAAGCACCATCAATAAGCCACATATGACATTCATGTCTTACTTGAGCATTAATTCCACTTGCTCCTGTAGCTGATTGAACAACGTTAACATTTGCTTCGTCAGCAGAATCTGTATTAATGGAACTATTAGTATTACTACCTAATGTTGTCCAAGTACTAGATGTTCCTGCCATAACTTCCTCCTTCCAAATTTATGTAGAAGGGGCCGAAGCCCCTTCCACGATTAATAAACTAACCACTTACTATGATGGGTCAGGTCCTACACCAGTAGTTCCATCACCGCCTATTTCATTTCCTTGTAGACCCACACCACCTGACTTAATAGCAAATGTTATAGTACATCTACCAGCACCATCGGTTAAATCCGTTGCTGCAGTATCAAGTGCAAATCTTGCATAAGGAGCATGTATGTCACT
>Ga0098047_10000235_pt1 | contig 22088 bp, 31 predicted proteins | sample 12_taG_FD_92585 | JGI IMG/M metagenome (GOLD analysis project Ga0098047, IMG submission 92585) | Marine viral communities from the Subarctic Pacific Ocean - 12_ETSP_OMZ_AT15267 metaG | ecosystem: Environmental > Aquatic > Marine > Oceanic | place: Subarctic Pacific Ocean | collected 2015-01-16 | reverse complement strand
GGCGAGATGTCATTTTCTTCTAATGCAGATTATGGTGTGATCATAGGCGACACAGGAGTAGATGATACCGCCCAGCTAGAAGTAACATCAACGACTAAAGGATTTCTACCTCCCAGACTGACAACTACACAGAGAGATAATATATCTTCTCCTGCGCCGGGCCTAATGATTTACAACACTACTTCAGATAAGTTAAATTTCTATAATGGTACAGATTGGGAAGAGGTTACTTCTTCAACATAGAAAACTATTTGGTAATATCTTTGTCAATATTTAAAAGAGAAGAAAAAATAAATAAACTTTTTTAATAAAAAATTGAATGAAAGGCAGCCCTAAAGCTTTTAATATATGTAAGCATCATATATAGGAGTTTAACATGAAGTTTATGCTATTGGCTGCCCTGAGTTTTTTTGGAACTAGCTGTGCAGCACACGCTCACACACCTGCTAGAACCGGAGTTTCGGTCAGCATTCAATCTGGGTGGATTTGGGTTCCTGGTTACTGGTCATATCTAAAGTACGGTGTAGGAAAAAATACTATCGTTAGAAAATATAGATGGAATGGAGGATACTGGAATCATAAAGCTCTTGGTAAGTCATATAGAACACACAAGCAGGGTCCCCCAGTCAATAGACATCATCATGGGCAAAGGCATCGGCATCACCGTCACTTACGATAATAAATTGAATACTGACTCATTACTAGCAACTGTTCTTGGTGCACTACTTTTTATCGCATGGTAGGGACCCTATTCAGTTGTATAATGGTGTAATGGGCATGTTGACGTCATATTATTTCATGGCGAAGTAAATAGTTATATCTGAATTACTATTTGGAGATAGCTGTGAGGATTACACAAAATGAACTTAGAAGAATTATTCTAGAGGCATTTGAAGAAATAGAGAGTGAAGAAGTCACAGATGAGACTGAAAGCTCTAATCTATTTGATGCTCCAGAGCCTGCAGCTCTTCAAGCTATGCAAAGACGTGAAGAAGAAATGAGATCTAAAGAGCGATGGGGATCTCTATCTGATGAGGCTTTTGATGTGTCTATTAATCTTATTCAATCTAGGACTCGTGGTTCAATTGATCCAATAGCACGGCTATATATGAAGGTTAGAGATATTGTTCACTCATCTGACACGGGTGAAGAAGCATGGCCTAGAGAAATAGAGATACAAGAAGGGTTTGATGCAGCCCTAAGCAGTATTATCCATAGAACTGTACTGGCGTATGATGAGGGAGAAATATAATGAAAGTCTCTCAGAAAATGCTTAAGAGGCTTATTAAAGAAGTCTATGAGGATTCAGAGAGAGAATATGAAATTCTTCAAGCATCTGAGAATCTGGCTTCAACATTATCATCTGAGTGGAGTAAAGAAGAGGCATATAAGATTATAGTTTATGCTGCAGATATACTTAATCCTGGATCATATAGTCCTAGTGAAGAAGAAAAAGAAGAATTTATGACAGAACCTTTTCCAGGATCAAGAAAAATTCCTGTCGGATCATTAAGCTGGAGAGATCGTGAGAGTAACTAAAAAATATCTTAGAGAGATTATATTAAACGAGATTAACAACATCGTCACAGAGATGTGCGGTCCTTGTGCTGCTGGAGCTGAAGGTGATGGACATGGTGATGTTAATCTTATGTCTAGAGTTTCACCTGACGTACTTCCTGATGATGGACCTGGTTCTCCACTTACAAAACAAGAAGCACTTAAGGCTGTTATGGCTATAGCAAATGATACATCATGCCCTGTGACTAGATCTGCACTTGAAGATATTGTTAATAATCTTTCCAGTGAGCAGGAATATGAAGATCATGACTATGATACGGGAATGGAAGTTCTCCACAGTGATCATGGCGGACAATCATGTGGTGAAGCACATCCCAGTGAATCTCATGATAGCTGGGTATCTGGGGGACAGGCGAGAGTTCCTAATTTAGGAAGCCTAGATCCTCATTCAGCATTTGGCCCGGGACATGGTGTGGGTTCAGGTGAAATAAATGACTACACTATCTCAGGAGAATAATATATATCTAGATTTTATGAGGTGATATTAGTGTTAACCACTCTGATGAAACGCTATACTCTATGTCTCCTGCATAAAGAATTGTATAGGTTTCCTCTGGTTCAATTCTTTCTTTAAGATCTATAGGAAATCCAAGCCCTCCGCTTATAATTAAAGCTGAGGAATTATCAATTATTTTACCACTTGTGCTAACAATTGCAACAAGATCTCCTGATTTGAACTTCATTTTTGATATCCTTCACTATAATTATAAGAAGTAGAGGCAATAAGAGAAGATGAAAGTATCTGATAAAAATCTTTATCTTATTATTGAGAGCTCTATTATAAGAGGCAGAAAGTTAGAAAAATACTCTACACTTCTGTCAAGAAAAATAGTTCAACTATTAAAAGATCAAGAGATAAGAGATACCTTATCATCTATTTCACCTGACAAAGAAATTCAACTCAAAAATCCTTTGGAAATAGATTCAATAATTTCTGATCTTGATAATATTAGAGATTTTTATATTGTTCTCTCAACAAACGATGAAAACTATGCTGACATAGCAGGAAACTATGTTTTTAATACGACTAATAGAGAAAATTCAGACTTTTATATGGTTATTGATCTTCCAAGAGATTATGAATTTTCTCTATTTTCTATTTTAATACCTGAGCTTAAAGAAACAATTAGGCATGAGCTAGAGCATAGCTCTGATGACACAGAGACACTAAGCATTCCACCAGATGATAAGTGGAGCAGTTTAGAAAATCTATTAGATCACTTTATTAGTGAGGCTGAAACAAAAGCATATGTGACTGGACTTTATAAAAAAGCAAAGATGACAAAAAGCTCAGCACTAGATGTGATTGATCAATATCTTTTAAATGTATACAATATTGCAATCAGCCTTGGTTATTCTAGAAATGATCTGGACCCGATTATGAAAAAAATCAGAGATAGGTGGGTAGATTATTTGATAAAAAGATATCCAAAAGCTAGACTAAATGAATTAGTCTTGCTAGAAGAAGATAAAAAATCTCCCGGTGCGGGAATTGTTGTTGTAAGAAAAATTGACAATGAATGGAAGGTATTGGGATTAAAAATATATGGAAGATATGATATTCCTAAGGGAAAAATTGAATCAGGTGAATCAAGCCTTGATGCAGCTGTTAGAGAGACAATTGAAGAGGCTGGAATATCGGATTTAAATTTTAGATGGGGACTTTCAAGCATAAAGGCAAATCATGTAACACTCTATATAGCACAGACATCACAAGAAGGTGAAATAAAGCCAAATCCAGAGACAGGAATATATGAGCATCACGGAATTAAGTGGATGTCTTGGGAAGATCTTCAATATAATATTCACCCATATCTTGCACACGCTATATCATGGGCAAAAGATATAGTAGAATCTCAGCTAACCATAAATGAAAGAAAAAAGAAAAAGAAAAAAGAAAAACTTAAAAAATCTGGATCTCATCCAGAAGAAGCGTACGAATTGGGAACTAAAAAAAATCTATATCTTGACAGACCAACATCGCATGGAGGTTGGCCCGAAGGTCCTAGTAAGAGCTTTACAAGCAACAAACCTGTGAATATTCAAATCTCTAGCTGGCTCAAAAATATGGGAATGATGGAAAAAAATGTTTTAGAGAAAATTATATCAAGAATATTAACAGAAAATATATCATATTTTGGAGGTGGGTTTGCTAACTTTAAATCTCTTATTGATTCTGGTATTCATCCTATTGAGGCTGCAGAAGAATCAGGGTTCAAGAGAGTACAGGGTGGATATAGCAGGTTTGTATATGAACATCCCACTGCCGGAGAATTTGTTCTAAAGATAGCACATGGAATGGGAAATTCATGGAGAAATGCTAATACATGGGCAGATGAAACAGCAGATGAGAATGCCGGAAATATAGATCTCGCTAGAAGAACAAATGTAGCAGAAGCTCAGAGTGGCAAGAATAGCTTATTTGACATATTTCCAAAAGTTTATCCAGGAGATCCCGAGGGTAATTGGATACTTTCAGAGAAAGTTAATACACTCAATAGCGCAAAAGAGATGTCAGAGTTCTTTCCGGAAATAAGTTTTCCGGCGGGCCAGATGATGTGGATACTTCTTTTAGATATGGGTTCTAAATACGCAAAAGAAATGAAGGAGCTTCATGATGTCGGTGACTGGGATGCAGAGCCGGATAAATTTAATAAGAGTGTTGAACAATTAAGCACCAATCCCATGGGACAGAAAGTTGTACAAAAATTTACAGAGCTATGGAAAAATCCCACGTTTAGAGAAGTTTCTAAAGCTATGTCTTACTTTGGAATAGCTCCACATGAAATGAGATATGATAATGTTGGATATGTTATGAGAGACAAAAAGAAGCAGTTTGTGATTCTTGATGTCAGTGTTGGTCTTGGAGGAGGCTCAAGTGAAAATACAACAGAGTTTTAATTAACTAGTTCTATATTTTGTTTAAAAACTTGCATAACATTTCCCCTTATAAGCACACTATACACATCATAGTAAAACCAGTCTGGATCTAGCTTAACATTGTGCGGTCTTCCAATATAGTCTATTAAAATTGCAAGATCACCATGAGAAACCTTTTCAGATCTTCCAATAAAGTCATTAGAAGAAGGGTATGTAGAGAGTCGTATGGTTTCAAAGATAGTGAATCCACCACAGCCGTCATTTCCCCCAGCAGCAAAGCCATCTTTTGTATACATCAATCCTTTTGTAACTAACTTTATTAATTGCCCAGGTTTTAATTTCACATCTATGTTCCTTCTCAGAGATGATAAGAAATAAAAAGTTACTTCCTACAGCTATTGAATACATATTATATGAACTGGAGATATTGAGATATGAGATTTATTGCCACGGCTATAATGATTTTAGTAGGTTGCGCACCACAGCTTGAAACTGGTGTAGAAGAAGAAACAGTAAGTGAAGAGGATGTCATTGTCGAAGAATCCTCAGAAGACACTGAAGATACAGTTGAAGAAGAGGAGCCAGTCGAGCCGGAAGGGTCTGATATACATGGAGGATCTCCTACAAATGTCACATGGAGTGAGTGTAATCAACAGGTGGGAAGTCATCCTTGTGATTTTTCACTAGTCGATCAATTTGGAGATACTTTTACACTTTATGATAATTTCGCAACAGTTATGGTAATAGATTTTTCCACGATGTGGTGCAGTGTATGTAAAAATATTGCTCCAGATGTTCAAGATTTTCAAGATGAATATGGACCTAATGGATTTTTATGGGTGACTGTATTAATAGATAATGCAACAGGCGGAGATCCAACTTTAGAGGATATTGAAAATTGGGCAAATACTTATGGTATAGAGACATCCCCGGTTCTAGTAGGAAGCAGAGACATGGTCGATCTTACAGCTCAAGATGGTTATCCAATTACCTCATGGCCCACACTTGTTGTAATAGATAGGGATATGAATCTTGCTTATGGAATAAATGGATGGAATGAGTCAGTTATTAGAGGGTGGGTAGAAGATACACTATGAAAATCACCAAAAGGAAGGCTCTAAAGTAGGGACTATTTCATGAAGATCACACGTAGACAATTAAGACAGGTAATCAAGGAAGAACTAAGCATTGTGATTAATGAGGGCAATGATGAAACTACCTATAAACTTGTCACAGAAAAAATAATTGAAAAATTAGGCGAGCTAGCTGGTGAACAAGTACAAAAAGGTGCCTTTACATACGAAATATATAAAGGACAGAAGGGTAGCTACTATCAATTCAATATAGTTAATAAGCAATTTCATATGAAAGCACAACAGTCCGCACTTAAACAAAGCACAGATATCCAAAGAGAAGCTAGCAAAATTGTTAGAGAGCATTTAGATCTAGATGAATCCGATAAGCCTGTTTACTATGGAACCAATGACTATCACTCTTGGAAGCTAAAATGAAAATAACACGTAGACAATTAAGACGACTCATCAAGGAAGAGATATCCCACCTTACCGAGACCGAGCACGATGAAGGAGATGAGCCTTACAAGCCAGGCTCGTACAAGGCAAAGGGACACTGGGAAGAGCGCTCGCCAGGGACGCGGACATATGTTTCGCCTCCCCGCCCTGATCCTTCAAAACCTGAGCCCATCCCTATAGAGGAACTCACGTGGCAACCTGATAAGGACGGTAACATGAAGGTATCTGACGCCGGGGGCGGAGACTGGTGGAGTACACTCGACTCAGAGGATGACCTCCCACTGTGGAAAGAGCAGGTGGCCTCTCACGGCCCTGGCTCAACGGTGGTCTTTACCGGGCGACCAGAGCTGCCCGGTCTGACCGGCCGATGGACCTACCACTCCGGTCCCTGGGCCGAGAAGTCCCACGCATATCAGAGCGCGAAGGCGGCCACCCTTGCCAAGTGGGGAACCACTTGGTAATGCGTATCACACGTAGACAATTAAGAAGGCTCATCAAGGAAGAGGTTCAAGGTATCCTTGAGGCTGGAAAGGGCGGATCAGCTGACGTAGCTTATCCGGGTGATCTTGGTATTCCAACTCCTGCAGGAGAAAATATAGACGAAGAGGACGCTGCAGCCCATGGAGAGGAAGAAGAAGATGTTGATGATGAGATCCGAGCAACAACTGCAAAAATGCAAACCGACAAAGGAGCTCAAGCGACAGTTGACAGAGACCAGCTAAGAATGCTAACTCAAAAACAAACTGACCTAGCTGATGTTTCAGGATAGCAATTATTTGATGGAAAAATTGTAATAAATTTTATATGTATAAAGGACGTTGATCACTTTTAATCTTAATCGAACTATATGAGGATAAAATGAAGATTTCAAAGAAAAAATTAATGAGAATAATAAGTGAAGAAATTTCACTTATTAAGGAGTCTGGAGATCTAGAAGAGGGAAGGTTTGGCTCACTAGCAAAGGCTATCGCGACACCGCTAGTACCAGGTGGTAGATTTATTTCAGACTATTCTCAAGCTAGAGGGTTTGATGAATTAGAGGACTTTGCTGGGGATGCAGAGTCTAAACTAGCAGATCTTGAACAAAGGGTCGCTGCCATAGAGTCTCTTATACAGTCGGCTCCATAGTAATGTCCTCTAAGAGCTTAAAATATCTTAAAGATATGACAGAGAGGCTTATAAGCTGTAATGAACCATGTCCTATGATTAGTGTTAAAGATTTTTTTGTGAAAAAAATAAAAAGTGATAAAACATCTCTAGAGGTTTCTAAAAAAATATCAAGTAAAAATGACGTGACAACAAATTAATTCCAGGGGTATTATGTCTAGTGATAATGAACAAAATGGCTGGAATGAATGGTCAAGGCATGTCTTAAAAGAGCTTGAGAGGCTAAATGATAACTACGAGAGCCTTAGAATAACTCATGAGGAAATAAAGACAGAGGTATCTAAAATATCTTCATTTAGGGGAGAGCTTGATGATATCAAGCTCTGGAAGTCAAGAATAGATGACGTAGCATCTCCTGCACAAATGAAGGATCTTATTAATGAAGTTGACCGACTTAAGCAATTTAAAACAAAGTCAATAGCGATATTTTTGACAATTCAATTTATAATGGGACTTATATTGTGGTTAATGAATGTAATAGGATAATATTAATTAAAATAGATAATATGTATTATTCAGGAGTAATTTGATATGAATACAGTTGATGCAAATTCCAATTATATAAGAAAGATCATACTAGAAGAAAAACAAATTCTACAAGAGCACGTCAGGCATAAAGAGGCATGCCTTAGAGAGGCCTGTAGAATGGCAGAGGAAGGATATACGCAACAACAAATCAATGAAGGCATTTGGGACGTAATAAAGGGATTCGGCGGCGGATTCATTGAAACATTTAAATATGATATAGCTCAATGGATAATAGGAAAACTAGGGTTTGATGAACAAGGATTTTTAGCAAGAGTTGTTGCAAACCTAATTGAGAATACATCTATTGAAGAATTTAAAGATATGTTTACATCAGCTGGATGCCAGGTATTTGCTGATAACTTTATAGATGCTATAGCAGAAACTGGTGTCGAGCCTGTCATAAATAGTGTTATTGATGCACTAGGAATGGATCCCGATTCAAGATTGAATGCTTCACTTAGAGAGTATCTCACAAATTCTCTTCTCAGGGGAGACCTAGCAGATGGGCTAAAAGAAAGAATTAAAAATATGGTCTGCGAATTTGACGTGGGTGAGGCACTATCAGGAACAAGTGACGTAGCTAGCGGACTGTGGGATAGAGCAAAGAGCTTTTTTAGTGGTGAAGATGATAGACAGCAATCATTTAACTTCTAGCCATAGATATCATAATGAAAAATATTGATAAAATTGTTAAGCTCGTGGTCGAAGAACTTGGCAGAATGGAGAAGAAGGCCTTTCACGGCTGGGGAACCGTTCAGCCACACTATAAACACTCAGATAAGCAGATGCTAGGTGACACAGGAAAAGAAGCTGAGGAAGAAGATGTTCTTAAAAATCCCGTAAGAGTTAGCAGGGCATTTGCTAACGTGACACCAATTGACGATCCTCAAGCATCTTGATATAGTATTTTTCAAATCTTCTTGCCTGATCTTCTAGCCCGGATGAGAGGCAGGTTATATCCTGCCAGTAATGAGCAACCTCATGTGAAACTCTTAGTGAGGAAGCCTCGCTATTTTCAGATCTAGCTATAAACATAGATCCCCTTCCAATAGGCGAGAATATTGAGTCATAAGCACCAGTTATCCTATTGACTCCAAGAGATTCCCATCTCATAAATGACATGATAGACCTATCATTAATATCTTGATAGTCTATGTGATATACATCTAGATCTACAGTCTTACAGGTTTTTGTGCCGCTATTTAAAAAATCAGGAAGAATATCAATTGATCTTGAAATATGATTAAATACCTCAGATGCCTCACTTGTTGACTGCCCATGATATGAGATTTCTACACTTGTGGAACCAATTGTTATAGTCCTTGTCTGCTCATGATTAAATTCAATATTAGACATAGCTATATCATGAGGAGATGCTAAAGCAGCTACTGTGCATAAAATAATGATTAAAATTGTCACTTTTAACTCCTATTTAATTGTATAATAATAAAGCCATCTTTACACGTGATTAAAAAATCATTTAAATTCTGAATAATTATGAAATGGAGGCCTCAAAAGTGAACATACATGAACAAAGGCTAAGAGCGCTAGTTAGAGAAGAGATTATTAAAAAGAACTCTAATGTGAGATCACATAGAATTCTCAATGAAGCTACACAGAGTGACATAATTGATGTACAAAATGCTCTTGGAATACCAGAGAATGGAGATGTCGGCACGGTGTGGGGTCCCTGGTGGGACTTTCTTCAGGATAACTATAGACAGTGGGTCTACGTAGATGGTCAAGATCTCTCTGGTCTAACAAGTGCTATACCTTCACTTCAAAGCGTGTATGATGACTGGGAGGATCAAGCTGATGATCTAGGTTACCCACCAGGTGATCCTAGCTCCATGGCGGAGTTTATTAGAGCAGGAGGTCAACCTAGAGCGGGTTCTCCTGCACATAATGAATATATTGAACGTATTGGTCCTGAAGAGGCCGAACCCACTCTGAGGGGTACAGAGAATATAATATTTGATCAGGGTTTCGGGAGTGTTCAGACAGGTAAGGTGAAGGGAGACTGGGAGGTAAAGGGATCATCCTTCGAGGGAGCTGGTAAAATCATACTTACTTTTGATGAAAATGGATTCATTGAGGATAATTCAGAATGGTCTAAGATTATAGACGGTGTTAAAGATTCCCTGGCACCTTGGCAACTAGGTGGAAGAGATGATGATAGCATCTTTAGCACGTGGAATGTCATACAAGCGATCAAGGATTATAGCTTTTTTGACACAACTGAGGAGGTTGTAATTCTAGCGTTGGCTCAGCTAGATAAGGACTTTACATCCGCGGTGGGTCATTCAATAGCTGATGAACTAACTGACTGGAAAAATGCACTTGTCGGAAGCGGCGTGGGAGCAGATGCAGGCAGAAAAAGAGATAAGATGATACAGATTATGGGTGGTGTTGATCCTGGAGTCATAGAGGATGCGACAGAGCTAGCTAAGGCGGCACTGAGTCGCCTACGTAGAGGTGGTGAAGAGATCGGAGAGAGAGTTCCAGAGCTTCCTAGAGAAGCTGTTGCGGCGAAGAGAATTTTAAACGTGATCAGATCTTCAGTAAGGGATGTTCTACTTGAAGGAACATTAGATACAAACACCAGAGATGTCCCACCTCGAGGCGGTAGTAGAGGATCACAGGAGGCAAGGGGTGACGACGACGACAGCGCTGTCGGCGACGATGACTGGGCTGACAACGGTGACGGCGCTGATGATGTAACTACAGCTGATGACACAGATGTCGACAATGACGGCACTCCTGACGTGGATGAGAGGCCAGGCGATCCCACATCAGATTCTGATACTCCGAGGTCTAGGAGGTATACAGATAGTAAATACTGGCCATCTCAGGTCGTAAAAGATATTCAGGCCATAGTTGGAGCACCGTCTTGTTCACGATCTAGGGGCTGTGACGGAATGTGGGGCCCTAGGACACAGGGGTCGTGGGAAAGTCACCTGGAGCGAAAATTTGAAGAGCTAGGTGAGGACTGGAAGGATATCTCACATAAAGCTATGTGGCCTGACATGTCCAGGGCTGTTTCTGTTATAGCAGGTGAAACATTTGCTGGCAATCCAGAAGGAGCATTGTTATTCTTAAGGCATATCGGAGGACTGCAATCGACAAGAGAGGCAGAGGTGGAGACAGAACCGGTGCCGACAACAGTGGATACACCCCAGGGTAGTGGACCACTTGATAGAGAGGTGAGAAGGGATGCAAGTGGCAGGACAGTAGAAAGAGAATTGTTTCCAGGATCTGTGGCGAGCAGCAGCACTGAAGCAAGAGTTCACAGATACATTCCAAGAGTGCCAATAATGTACGACTATATGGGAAGTGCTCTCAGAGGTCCTGGACAATCTAAGCCAGAGGAAAAAATTAAAAGAGTGGTTGTCGTCATGGACACAAAGCTTCCACTAAACAATGAAACAGCAGGATTTAGCCCAGACGGTTCGTGGGTTGGAAGTAATTCTGATGTGGCAGAAATTAGAATGTTTTCACCATTTATGAGAAGATATAGGAGAAACCATCCAGGCCATAAGGAACTTCTTAGGTGGATAAAAGATGAAATTGGCTGGGAACATTTCAACGTATGAATGAGGAAATTCTAAGACAGATGATAAGAGAGGTTTTAATAACTGAGAAGCTAAAGAGTGTTTATGATACAGGAAGAGCGCCTGACAGACAAACAGCTTCAACCTCTACTAGTCGAAGGGAGTCTACGGGAGATGTGAAAATAAATAAAGATAACATAGGAAATGGACCATCTGATAGCTCTGGAATACGAAGTGGTGTCAAAACTACTGACGCAATATTATCTGCGTGGAACTGGCTAAGGCCATTTCTTCCATCAGGTGCCATCATGACGTCAGGTGAGAGAAGTCAATCAGATCAAGATAGGACAATAAGAAATTATGCTGATAGAGAAAATATAACCTATAGTGATCTTGATGATGCTGTTGAGAAATTACGTGAAAAAGGTTTTGTCATAGCGAGACATGTTTCTACTGGTGGGGGCAGAGGGCATGGAACAGGATTAGCATTTGATATATCTGGAGCAAGACTAGAGGACATAAAGAAGTCTATTGAGTTCGCCACTAACAATGGATCAATACATGTAAAATTTAATCCTTTCGGAAGTGGTGATGATCCCTCTATAGTTGAAGAAACAAACAATGCAGTACATGCTGTTATAAAATCTGTTCAGGTATACAGCAATAGAGACATGGTGGCATTTGTAGACTCAGCAACAGGAGCCGATACAGCGACCGCGTAGCGGTCTTATCGTTTAAAATTATGAATGAATATCTTCTAAGAAATTTAATACGAGAAGTTTTACTAACTGAGAAGCTAAAGGGTTTAGAAGGCTGGGTTCACGGAGAGGAGCGTGGATCGCTAGGGTATGAAGAAACATTTGAAGATGTCACATCAGATACAACAGATGCTGCACTTAATGCCGAACAGGAGCTTTCAAGCTGGGGAAATGCTGTAGAGACTGATCCGGAAGTTAGAGATACTTTAGTTAAGTATTGGAGAAATATTCCAGGAGAGGATCCAGATAGAAATATAGAAATTAGAAGACCATGGAGTGCTGCATTTATTTCCTGGATTCAGCGAAATGATCCAGAATTTCAGGGATCAAGGGGTCACAGCACATATATGAGACTGGCAAAGCAATCTAGAGATAGAGGCAAACATCATGGTGGATTTGTTGCATTTCAACCTCATGAGCTACCAGCAGGTCCGGACAGAGGTGACCTTGTGTGCAGACCCAGAGATGGATCAGGAAATGGATGGGATCAAATAGGTAGCTTTAATCACTGTGACATATATACCGGCAATAATAGGATGATAGGAGGAAATGTCAATGATAATATTGACACAGTATCATATTCTCCTAGCAGAGCTACAATGATCATTAAAAAACTCAATCCAGCTGGATCCTTTGACATTTCAGAATCTGAGACTAGAGATATTATAAGTGAAATTATTTCTGAGATGCTTGACGAGGTATGCGAAAAGGTCTAGCGAATATTTCTATATACTCTTTCATATATTCTTTTTCTCTTAGGATGACTTTTAGCATAGAGCTTTATTAGTTCTCCTGCTCGAGCATTAGCTTCATCCTCTATGGGTCCACCTGCATCCCGGATGGGTCCTGAAAGCATTTCATTTTCATCTTGCATCATATGTGTAAGTTCGTGGGCTACTGATCTCAATATGTCGACAACAGCTCTATTTTTACCGTATACTTTTATTATTCCTCCGCCTATGTTGTAATAAGCAGTTGTTTGAATATTATGACTATCCCTGTCATCAACGACAAAAATTTGAAAATCTCCATCTATAGGCAGCTCTGATGCACAATAATTACAAAAATCTCCAATAAGAAGAACTTTATCTTCTGGTAAGTTTAGTGATTTTGATATAAAGAGCTTTTTGGACATAAAATTTCTTGTAAATATGCTACTGATATTTTATAATTATTTCGTAAGATATGAAAGGGAGATATTTGATAATGTTTAATTATCTATAATAAGTAAGAATATAATATTAAGACGAGGTGAAGCTCTACAGGATTAGTAACCACTTTATTTAAAATGTCTATAGTTAAAAGAAACATTACAGCAAAAATGAAGATGCTAGAAGCAGGAATTGTTCCGGCATTTACTGGACAAGAGCTTATAGAGATGCTAGCCTCCCTAAACTACCAAGAGAGAAGAATTGCAAAAAGAAAGTTTAGGAAGCTATGGAAAAGACTAGCAAAAGAAAATGACCTGGTATCTGGCATGTTAACATCTGGACCAGGAATGGATCCAACTAAAGCTCAAAAGAGAAATAGGTCATGTGCAGTTGTTAGAACCATGATAGATATCTCAACTGATGATTTTTAAATTAGGTCTATTCCTAGTTCTATAGATGCTTTTTCTAAAAACTCTATAAGACTATTTTGACCAACTCCCATGGCTATAGAGTCAAATCCTCTTGCTGTCATTTGAATCATTCCTACTGCTCTTTTATTTTTATCAAAAACTATGCTTCCTGAACTACCAAAGGTAGCTGGGATGGTATAGAAACATATATTATTTCTTTCATCACATCCTGAAAATTTTCCATCAAAGTGAAGAGCGACACCTTTTGATGAAATTCCCAATGGAGAAGAAATAGAATAGACTTTTTCTCCTATCTGCGGCATAGATTCTGATATTTTTATCTCTCTAACATTTTGTATGCTAGACTTTACAAGACAGAGATCAGATTCAATGTCAACAAATACTATTTCAGATTGCCACGCATTTCCATTTATATCAAATGACCATAAATCTACAGTAATAGTATCTGAAACAACATCATCAAAATATGAAAATTCTGAATACATGTCTGGTCTACAAAAATGAGCTGCAGTTAAAATATAAGTTGAGTCATCTATAGATTTAAAGCCAAGTCCTGAGGCTGTAGCTTGTCTTTTAAATGCTTCATCATGACATTCTTCACCAGAATCTATTTCTAGACAAGTATTTTCTCTATATTGTGTCATTATTAAATTAAAGAAATTTTCTTTAGGAAGCTTCTCTCCGTACAGTACTGAGGATATTGTAAATATCAGTCCTATTACTGTTATTGAAAGAACAGATATTCTTATAAATGATCTTTGAAAATTTTCATATTTTTTGGAGATTGTCATCATTCTATCTTTATTAATTATTCTAATACAAAAAATTAATTAGATAAGAACTGAGACATCAAATCATTTATCTATATAGAGGGTTCTTTAAATTAATATCAACCTTCTTCTAATATGTTTAATATTTATTTATAAATCTCTGATCCGGGAGTAAGATTATTTATCTGCCTTGATTAAAAGAGAAAGTTAGAGGGTTCAAATTTAAATCATGTCAATCTTCAGAAATCATAAAACCTCAGCTGATCGATCAGCAACAGATAGGAGCAGGCACAAGAAAAAGATACGAGATGCAATAAAAGAAGGTATTCATGATATAGTTTCAGATGAATCAATTATCGGTCAAGACGGAAAGAAGAGAATTAAAATACCAGTCCGAGGAATAAAAGAGTATAGATTTGTTTACGGAAATAATGAAAAAAACAAGAGTGCTGGATCTGCTCCAGGTAAAAATATAAGAAAAGGACAGAAGATAGGATCAGGAAAGAAAAAAGAAAAGGACGGCGACGGAAAGGCAGGAAATAAAGAGGGTGAAGAGATTTATGAGGTTGAAATTACACTAGAAGAACTATCGTATTATCTTTTTGATAATTTAAATCTACCAGAGCTTGAAAAGAAAAAGTTTAAAGATATGGTGGGTGATAAAATAAAAAGAAAAGGATATAGGTCAAAGGGGATAAGACCTAGACTTTCAAAGAAAGAGACCCTCAAGAATAAAATCAGAAGAAAAAAGGCTACAGCATATACGGGAAGCCTAGATAGAAATAAAGATGAGAGATTTCCATTTCATAAAAATGATCTAAAGTATAGACATATAGATGTAAAACCTAAGGAAAATAGTAATGCTGTTATATTTTTTGTAATGGACACCTCAGGGTCTATGACAAAAGAAAAGAAGTTTATGGCTAGGTCATTTTTCTTTTTACTTTATCATTTTTTAAGACACAAATATGAAAATGTAGAAATTGTATTTATTTCTCACACTATTTCAGCAAAAGAAGTAAGTGAGAATGACTTCTTTAAGCGAGCAAGCTCAGGAGGCACATTACTATCTTCAGGAATTGAAAAGTGTCTTGATATTTCAAAGAAAAGATATCACCCAGATGCTTGGAATATTTATACATTTCACTGTAGTGATGGAGATAATTGGCCAGAAGATAATGCTAAATCCATAGATCTATCTCACACGCTAAAATCTATTTGTCAGCTTTATTGTTATATTCAGATTGTTCCAGAAACAGATAGAATCGCATGGACTGAGGGAGGAATGGCAACAGTATATTCTGAACTTGAAGACGCTAAGTTCAGAATTGTGAATTTAGAATCGCCAGATGATATTTGGCCACAATTTAAGAAAATTTTTGGAGGAAAGCAATAATGTCTAATTGGAATCTTGATGATTTAAGTGAGTGGGATGACAAGATTTGTAATCTTGCAGAAAAATATGGACTAGACTGGCACAAGATAAACTATGAAGTCTGCGACTATTATGAAATGATTGGACACATGTCGTATCACGGTGTTCCTTCACACTACAATCACTGGTCATATGGAAAGTCATTTGAAAGAACTCATCAGCTATACAATGCAGGAGTGGAAGGATTGCCGTACGAATTGATCATAAATTCTGATCCATCAATAGCCTATCTAATGAAAGAAAATCCATTCTATCTTCAGATACTAATAATGGCTCATTGTGTAGGACACAGTGATTTCTTTAAAAATAATAGAGCATTTAAAAATACAAGGCCTGATATTATTGTATCCAGATTTAGAAATGCAAAAAAAAGAATCCAAGGCTATATTGAAAATCCAAATATAGGAATAGATTATGTTGAAACATTTCTTGATGCTCTTCATACTGTAAGATTTCAAACAGAGAGAAATAATATAAGGCGCCTATCTAAAAAAGAAATTGAACAAAAATATGTAAATATTATTAATAATGATAAAACTGAAAAGTATAAAAATTTTGACATAGATAAAGATCTTCTAGAGCCAGATTATGATTTATTAGGGTTTCTTATAGAGCACGGAACACACTTTAAAGATTGGCAAATTGATATATTGAATATCGTTAGAGATGAATCTCATTATTTTATGCCGCAGATAAAGACAAAAATAATGAATGAAGGATGGGCGTGCTTTTGGCACTATAAGCTATTAAATGAATTAAATTTACCACAGTCATGTCATATTCCATTTTTAAAATCTCACAATCAGGTTGTCAGGCCACATCTTGGAAAAATAAATCCGTATCATCTGGGTTTCTTTTTATTTAAAAAGCTTGAAAAAGACTTAGGAATAGATGAGTGCTTCTTTATAAGAGAAATTCATGAGGATGAGTCGTTTATAAGGTGCTATTTAGATCTCGATGCGTGTAGAGATTTAAACTTATTTACATACTCTACAAAAAAAACCGGAATAACAATAGATGATGTATCTGATGAAGAGAGTTGGATTTCTGTTAGAGACGGATTAATTAAGAATATAGGATTAAATTCAATTCCAAGGGTTTTTGTATCCGATATATCAACCTCAGGTGATTTAATACTGGAACATGATCATGATGGAAGGGACTTGGAATTAGACTATGCAGAAGAAGTTGTTAGAAAAATACAGACAATCTGGCCCAAAGATGTTAAATTTTTTACTATTATTGAAGAAGAACCTTGGGAAATATGATATAATAGGTGTGGAGGAGTAGATGAAGAAGAAAAGATTTTTAAATATTATTGAAAGTCAAAGAGAAGAAAAGTGTGATGAAAAGTTTGAAGGAACATTTCTTGACTATCTAGAGATAGTAAATGATAATCCGGAAATAGCTAAGCTTTCTCATAAGAGGCTTTATGATACTATTACTTCTCACGGAATCACTGTTATGTGTGATTCTAATCCTAGAAAGCGAAAGCTATTTGATGGAGATAATGTAAGAGTATATGAATATTTTCAAAATGATTTTTTTGGAATGGACAGAGTATTAGAAAAAGTCATGAGATTTTTACGATCTGCTGCCTTGAGAGGCGAGGAAAGTAGACAAGTTCTATTGTTAATGGGTCCCGTCGGAGCTGGAAAATCAGCACTCATCGAACATATAAAGAAGTCAATAGAAGGAGAAAAGTTTTATCATTTAAAAGGTGATCCCCAGAGAGGAGAACCCCTTCAGCTAATACCCAGAGGGTTAAGATCAAAATTTGAAGAGATGTTGGGAATAAAAATTGAAGGAGATATCAGCCCAGTTGCTAGATATAAGCTTTTAAATGAGTATGATGAAAAATATGAGACATTCCCAGTTCAGGAATCTACGTTTTCACAAAGAGCTAGAAGGGGAATAGCATCTGTTCCTCCAATGGACGCAAATAGTCAGGATGTTGGTGTACTTATAGGATCTGAAGATATATCAAAGCTTGATAAATACTCTGAAGATGACCCTAGAGTTCTATCTTTAAATGGCGCATTTAATGTTGGAAATAGAGGTATTGTAGAGCTTGTTGAGGTTTTTAAAAATGAGATAGAATTTCTTCATACAGTCATAACAGCCACACAAGAAAAGAGAATACCATCTCCTGGAAAGCATGATATGCTTTATTTTGACGGTGTTATACTTGCTCATTGTAATGAAGCAGAGTGGAATAAGTTTAGATCTGAACATACAAATGAGGCTATTCTTGATAGAATAGTAAAAGTTAATGTGCCATATATTCTTGAACTTGATCAGGAGATTAAGATTTATGAAAAGCAATTAAGGAGATCAGACTTTAATTCTCATATAGCTCCTCATACTTTAAAAATAGCATCGATGTTTTCAATTTTATCTAGGCTGAGATATTCACAAAAGTGTGATATTCTAACAAAGCTAAAGATTTATAATGGTGAAGATGTAATTGAAAAAGGAAGAGTTAAAAAGATAGACATAAAGGACCTTAGAGATGAAGCTCGTGACGAGGGCATGGATGGAATCTCAACAAGATTTATAATGAAATCCATAGATAGTGCATTATCAGATTCTGATAAGAATATGGTTACACCTAATGCAATAATGGAATCTTTAATACGTCAAGTAAAAGAACAGATCATATCTGATGAAGATAAAGATAGATATCTAGAAATACTTCAAAAAATAATAAGAGAAGAATATCTGAAGATACTTGAAAATGAGATAGCAAAGGCTTTTATAACTGCATATTCAGAACAGGCACAGTCATTATTTGACAGCTATCTAGATAATGCTGAATGTTACACTACAAGAACAACTGTAAAGGATAGTATAACAAAGGAAGAAAGAGAGCCTGATGAGCATTTCATGAAATCAATAGAGGAGCAAATAGGAATAACTGGATCGTCTGTTGACGGATTTAGAAGTGATGTAACAGCATATATGTTTGCCAAGATGAGAAGAAAGGAAAAGGTAAATTATAAGAGCTATGGCCCGCTTAGGGAGGCGCTTGAAGGATACCTTATAATGTCTGTGAAGGATATTTCTAGAATAGTAACCAAAAGTAAGTCTAGAGATGATGAACAAAGAAAAAAGTATAGTGAAATGATAAGAACACTTATAGAGGAATACGGATATAATGAGGATTCTGCAGAGGAAGTTTTAACATTTGCTGCAAATAACCTCTGGAGAGATTCATAGACGAATGAATGTAAAGAGCATAGATTTTTCAGATATAAAAAGAAAAATTTCAAGAGATTTAGATGATATTAAAAAATCTGGAATATTAGAATCTAACTTACTTTTAACAAAGAATATGCTGACGTCTGATATGGTTCAGTCGTACATATATTATAATCAAAGTGATCTTCACGATAGAATATTAAAGCCAATCTTATTGGATTCTGCTATAAAGTCTGAGTCGCTATCAGGAGGCTCGGGAGATACTTGCCTGAGATTGTCTATTTTTCTTTTAGATGAATCTATGAAGATGCTAAGAAGAAGCACACCTCATAGAGAAATTATCCATAACTTAAATAAAAAAATAGACAATCTAATAAAAGATATTCAGATTGCTAGTGAAAGATCAGATAAAAGTGATATAGAGGTTGTAATCAATGAATTTTTTAAAAGTGAAACTCATAAAGAAATTGTAAATGAAATAATAAAAAACTCTCAAGCCGCATCTCCAATATTTGTAGAAAGATCAAACTTATCAGATACTGTAGTGGAATCTTTGTCAGGTTTTAATTTTAAAGTTAATATTTTACAAGAGTTTTTACCAACAAACAGATTGTGGAAAAGAGATGATGTAAACTGCCTGATTATTGATGGAATCATAGAGTCAGTTGGAGAAATTCATCATCTTTTAGAATTTGCTTCAAGTTCAAAAGAATCATTTATACTATTTGTGAGAGGTCTATCTGATGATGTCAAGAATACGATGCTATTTAATGTTAAGCGGGGAACTATAGACTTGATTCCAGTTTGTGTAGGATTTGATGAAAATACACTCAATATTTTAAATGATGTATCTATCGCATGTGATTCTGATATAGTCTCATCATACAAGGGAGATCTAATATCTTCCGCAGCAAAAGGTCCATTTGACAAAATTAAAAGAGTATCAATATCACAGTCAGGAATAGGAATATCTTCAAATTTTGATTCTAAAAAATTATCACAGCACATTAAATTTCTTAGAAAGAAAAGAGATATGTCTGAGTCTAATGATTTAAAAAATCTCTTTGATAAGCGAATTAGATCATTATCTTCTAACAAGATAGCAGTTAGGATAGGAACAGAACTAATTAGTGAAAATTCACAGACATTAGAATTATTTGATAAATTCTTTAGAGAGTTTAAAATGATAATTCAAAGAGGGATAATAACAAGAGATAAGATTAAAACGATATTTAAAAATGAAGATGATATGTTAGAGATTATTTTTATCAAAGATAGATCAATTTTAACAACGTCGTCGATATGTACCGCTTTAAAAATATCATCTTCATGTGTTTCTTCTATTATTTCTGTAGGAAATGTCATTCTAGAGGATCAGTAGTTTACATTTTGATTTCATGGTTTACCTTTATGATAGTAGGAGAAAAATATGTCACTTGAAACAGAGATTGGAAAGAGTGTATCTGAGCTAGTTTCATTTATTAAAGATAAAGTTTCATCAAATCTTGTAGAGTCTAGAAATCAGGGAAGCTTAGAAATTGATGACGTCACATTTGAAAGAGTTCTTAATTTAGTAGATCTTTCAACTTCACAGGGACTATCTCTGGGATATACGAATGTAGAGTCAGCTCTTAGTAAGGGTCTCAAAGACCTAAAAGATCCCAAAGATAAGAGAAAAAAGAAGTAATATGAGTAGGTTAAGATGGCAGGTATCAAACATCTAATTCAGTGTCACTGTATTCTTCCTCAGTATAAAAAGTTACCTGATCCAGTATTTCATAAGTTTGTCACATTTTCTTCAATAGACACTGATGGAGATGTCATTCCAAGTATAGCTAGATGTAATAACTGTGGAGTTATTCATAAGATAGTAGATTTTTGCACATCTGAGTTTATTCACGGTATAGAGGATACAAATGCAATATCAGAGATTAAAGATATTAGATCTAATATACCGGAAAAAATTTCACAAATTCTTGAAGATAACAAGTGTGATGTCGCAACATGGCTCCAGGTCGACGATATATTAAAAAATGAAGAGTGGGGATCCTGGGTGGTATTATCAAAAGAGTCGCTTGTTGGATCAACTCAGATAAAGCAATTAATTATAGACGGCATTGATAAACTAAAGATAGAGTCTCACTTAAGAAAAGATGAAATTTTTGGGGAATAGATAATGAAAAAATATGGCAAATCTGAAGAGGATGTTAGAGTAGAGAAAAAAGCTACATCTAGAGAGATTGTTAAAGAAATTATTGACTTTGGAGTCAATGAGAATCAAAAAATTCAAATAATAAAGTTAATTTCAATGGAATTAGAAGATATTAATTTAATGAAGAGAATAATTAATTGTATTAAATTAATCAATGATAATGATGAACCTAAAAAATTGATAGAGGTTTAACAGGAGAAAAACATGTCAGATCTATTAGATAAGTGGAGCGAGTTAAAGGTTTTGGTCGAGAGTCTTGACCTTGATCTTCATAAGAATGCAAATGGGAATAAGTCAGCAGGCGTAAGAGCTAGAAAAGGACTTAGACTTATTAAGAAGCAGGTGGGAGATCTTGTAAAGAGCTCCCTGTCTGTTGACAAAGAATAATGGGCCCGAAATGGTATCGACAGGGTAGCTAAGGAGTATAAGAGTGCAGGTGACCTCAGGGAACAGCTGGTCTAAAGAGCGGTTTCAAAAACCATAATTGCCAATAACAATTATTACGAACAGCGGTTAGCCGCTTAATCGGGTGGTTGTCTAAAACCATCTATCCAATTTAGGCTAAGTGAAGTAGCATCACTGAAATAAAATAATGCTCGAATCTCAGTCCGTGAATGAGAGGGTTTACCAGCGGAAATTTTGTTAGTTTAGAAAAACTGAATAAACCTGTGAATGACTTGATCCCAGAATTGCTTTGGACGCGAGTTCGACTCTCGCCGGGTCCACCATTTTAAGAACATCTACTTGTAACATAATAATTATAGACAGAGATTTTTTTATAATGAAAATCACAAGAAACCAGCTAAGGTGTCTCATCAAGGAAGAGTTGCTATCTGAGTGTGCCGGAGATAATTCACGGCTAGCAGACATCATGAATCCGATGTTTAACGTCAG